>TARA_R110002111_G_scaffold140016_4_pt1 | contig 19975 bp, 29 predicted proteins | sample TARA_R110002111 | Tara Oceans TARA_R110002111 (sample SAMEA4397363) | marine metagenome | biome: Polar Biome; feature: [ZZZ] marine water layer (ENVO:01000295); material: water (ENVO:00002006), including particulate matter (ENVO:01000060) such as... | depth 199 m | reverse complement strand
CTGATAGACGAGAAAATTCTGATAGACGAGAAAATTCTGATAGACGAAAAAATTCTGATAGACGAAAAGAGGAGCGAAGAAGAAAGGCTCAATTAAGAATGCAAAGAGTTGCTGCCGAACAGAAAAGAATTCAAGTTGAAAACGCTAAAAGAAAGAAAAAAACTCAGACTACATTGATTATTGTTGGTTCTGTTTCAATTTTAGCTATTGTAGGAACTATTATTTATTTTACAAGTAGAAAGTAATGAAAAAATACATTACATATGCAATAGTTATTGGATTTGGTGCTTGGGCATATAATGAATATAGAAAAAATAAAAGTGATAATAAACCTAAGATAAAATAATATGGCTTTAAAAAGTTACATACTTACAAATGATTATAAAGCCCCTTACGTTACTGCAACGGGCTTACCACACAATCCTTCTGCTATTAGATTTAAGCAATACAGAAAGGGAGAAATTATTAAAGGCGAGATGAAACACGCTAATAATAAACCCGCTTTTATTTTAGTTTCGGGTGTTTGTGTTGTTCCATTGGAAGCAGTAAAAGAATTGATAACAAAAGAAGTAATTTCTCACGCAGATGGCGAGGGTTCAATTAAAAAGAAAATAACGGATTCTGTTGGTGGTTCAAGCAAAGCAAATTCGAACCCAAAAGTAAGGTATTTAGATGCACTTTTATTAGGCTCTTTAATTGGTTTTGGTGGAGTTATGTTAGCTGAAAAACAGGGCTATATTACAGTACCCGACAAAAAATATAGATTGTATGGAGCGTTAGGCGTTGGTGCTATTGCTATGTATGTTGTGTATCGTGGTCAAACAAGTAAGACAAAAATTAAAATTAAAAACGAAGAATAATGAATATAATAACTTCAAACCCAATAATTAGCGAAAATGATTTTCGTGCAGAAGATTTCGAAAACTTTTTTGGAGAAAAGGCTCGTAGAAGAAGAGCATCGAGAAAAAGTAAAAGAGGCTCTAAAAGAGGCTCTAAAAAAGGTGGTGGCTTTATAGATAAAATTAAAGGAGGAATAGATAAAGTTAAAGATAGCGGTATTTTAGATTCTATAAAGGGAGTTCAAGATAGTATTAAAGGAGGTGGAATTAGCCCGACAGGAGGTGGTGGTTATGATGCTCCAATAGTTGACCCGATTATACCAACTGCAACTACAACTGAAACAGGTCTTTCGAAAACTGCTAAAATAGCAATCGGTGTAGGTGTTGCTGCGATATTAGGATTAGTAATTTACCGTATTAGTCGCAAAAAAAAATAAAATATTATTAAATGTTCAAACAAGAATTAAATTCAAATAACGACAAATTCTCATTAGTTGTAACTATTAAAACTAATGAGCAAAAGAATTTCCGAGTTTGGGCAGAAGATTTAGGAAAAAAATACTCTAAATATGCAGACAGAGTTGTTAGTGTAAAAGGAGAAAGAAAGATATTTTTTAGTTTTCCGATAAGTCCAAAGAAATTGTTTTTTGCTTGTGTTAATAAAGATAATATTGAAGATTCTGACTATACTGTAACTATTTTAAGAACTGAACTTAAAGATTTTAATATTTGGTTAGACGATGATACAAAAAAGTTTTTAAAATTAGCAATACCATTTAGTCAAGTTTGTGGTTTTGAAAACGCTAATGCTCAAGGAAGACTTTTTACTTCGAACAATAAGAAATTTGCCATAAAGTTTTTTGATGTTATACGTGATTATGCTTCGGGTAAAGTTTTAAATACTCCCGCAAGAATTGGTCATCAAAGTGGTAGAATAGAGGTTTCAAAAATAAAGTTCGACAAATATACTATTCCAATGAGAATGGCAATTTTGTTACACGAGTTTTCTCACGTATTTAAGAACCCAAAATTAGACCTTGATATTTCTAATGAAATAGGTGCGGATATTAACGCACTTTATATATATTTAGGATTAGGATTTAGTAAGATAGATGCCATATGTGTATATGCAAATGTTTTCTTAAAAGCACAAACAAAAGGTAATGTTGAGAGAATGCGTAAAATAATGGATTATATCAATAAATTTGAGAACGAAGATTTTGCATATAGAAAATAATGAATAGAAATAAAAAATATCAAGATTTAGCTAAAGAAGCATTTGGATATGTTGATGGCTCTGAATATTTCGAAAATCAAAAAGTTGAATTTATTCAAGATGATTTTGGAAACAGTTTGGTTGATATTGATTTTTCTGAAATTACAGGAAAAAACTTTAAAAGAAATTTATCTAAAATTAACCGTAAATTAAATACAAAGGTAATTGCATCAGATAATCGTAAAGTCATAGTTGAAGGTGCGGATAAAGATTTGATTTTACCGAAAAGTGGTCAAAAGGTAATTGCTCCCGATAATCGAAAAGTAATTGTTGAGGGAGTGGGAAGAAATAGAGTTTCTAAGCCAAAAATGGCATCTCCAAGACTTATGCAGTCAAGACCTTTACAAGAAACACAATTAGATAGTGGGGAAAAATATAATGTTAATAGCAGAAACCCACAAAAAATTGGAAAAATTGTTGTGCCCGATGATAGAAAAGTAATAGTACAAGGTGTTTCTGATTTTATTTTGAGTCAAAGCCCAACAGGGGATATGATAAAGAATGTAGGTTATTATAAAGGTAAAAAGTTAGAAGAATTAGTTTTAACTTTTAATAATGATAGCGGAAATGAATTTGATTTGGAGTTGTTTAACCCAAGTATGCCATTAGACTTTTTATATTCAACTTCTTTAAATATAAATGATAAAATACAAGTAGCGGGGGGAGAAGTTTCTTATACAGATGTTTTGTTCAACATATTAGCTAATTCCACAATGATACCTAACGCTAAATTTGTTTTTGCGGGTGCTCAAACAAGTCAACAAAAAAATGAATCTTTAAGGGTTATAAATAAAAGCATTAAAGGAACAGAAAGAGTTACTCCTTTTGGTTTAAATTTACAAGTAGATACTATGCAAGTTGCAAAAGATATTGTTTTCTTTGACTTTTTAAATACGATAAATAGACCTTATATTCCCGATGGAATGGACGTTATTAAATATAAAATCCTTCCAAATATGACCGTAACTATGGGGTTCTATTTTGACCAAATTAGTTTAAAGAAAGTTTTCCGAAAAGAGTCGAGAAATGATAATAAAGTATTATAATGACAAGTTTATTTAGCACAAAATATCCAAATAATAGTAGAGTGGTGTCGGGAACGGCAACTATCTATAGAGATGACGTTGTGTTACTTTGTGATACATCATCCGCTCCTGTTATTATAAATTTATTCGATATACCCGATGGATTTTGGAGCACACAATGGAAACTTTATATAGTTGACAATTCTAACAATGCGAGTACAAACAGTATAACTATAAATGCGGGAGGAGTTCAAAATATAAATGATGCTTCAAGTTTAGTTTTAAATGTTAATGGTATATCAGCAGTTGTTCAAATTGTATCAGATGATAAGTTTATTGGTAATTTGACAACAATATCGGGGGGTAGTGGAGGATATGATACCATTCAAGAGGAAGGTGTTTCTTTAACTCAAAGAACTACTTTAGATGTGTTGGGTAAGTTTGCTACGGCATCTGATACAGGAAGTAAAACTCAAGTCGAAATAAATCCTATTATTGAGTCAATTACAAATGCTAACTTCTTAGCGGGTATAACTGCAAATTCATTAACAAAAGGCTTAACATATAAAATTACAGACCCTTTGTACGGGGAGGCTATGTACTTACAGGCTCTTGAAAGGAATTTAGAATCGTTATCAGCACAAGCTAAATTTTATTTTCCCGACTATAATAGTCAAGGAGATTATTCTTCGGTAAGTCCCGCTTTTAACATTCAGTTAGGTCGTTGGAATGGGGGTTTAAGTGTTGTTATTGGAGATGTTGTAATATGGAATAATAATCATTATGTAAATATTACAGGTAGTGTTGGTACTGACCCAAGTACGGATGCAGTCAATTGGACTATTTTAGCTAAAACTTTAACAACAGGTTTTATAGAAGAAACCTGTGATGTTCTTTATAATGCAACAACAAATATTCCTTTTGTAATAAAAGATATAAGAGGCAATGAAGTTTGGTACACTAATAATGGTCATATAAGTTACGATTGGTTTCCTTTTGGAGACGAAGCAGTTCAAAATAATACTGTGAAGGGACAAGATTCAGAAATACAATATTTATGTAACGTTCCTTTTCAATCTTTTCTTAGCAATGTTTGCTTAAATAGTTTGTTTTTATTTGCTAATGACTATAGCAGTTCTATTACTGCGGAAATATTCGTAAAAGACAATTATGTTAGTGGTGCAAGAGTTGGAATAAGTAGTGGATTTTTACCGTTAGGTACTGCATTTAAATTTCAAAAAAATACTCTTTATGGAGGAAATTTAATAATTGGTGCTATAGATGCTACATTTAGTGCACAAATTATCGTTGAGAATAATTTATGTCAAGGTGGTCAATGTTCCATAGGAGGTACAAGTATTATAGGTTCAAATAACATCTCAGTAAAAGGCAATACTTTTCACTTAAATTCAAATTATAGATTTAATACCATAGATTCAAGTATAAATACAATTGACATTAACAACAATGTTGTTGGTCAAGCCTCAACGGGACTAATAAACTTAGTTTCTAATGTTGATAGTTTAATAAATTTCATTGGTAATAGAATTGACGAGAACCAAAACATAACGGAAACATTTACATCTAATGATTTACAAGGGGGTTTATATTCAGTTTTATCAAAAGAGAAAAGTACATTTAGAAAGCCTTTAGATTTAAGCGTTGCCACAGATTATGATTCATCAACTTTGACTTTACTTTTAGGTTCAGAAGATTGGATTGGCGAATATCTTATTGTAGGAGATACACAAATGATAGATAAAATAAATGGTGGAACGGCAAGTGAAAGACCATATACTCTAATTGCTCAAGGAGAAAATGGAGCACTAATATGGAGGTTAACATATACTGTAATAGCTTCCGCAGTAACTGATAATTTAATACAAAATTCGGGTATAAATGCAGCGACTAATTTTAATTCTTACACTAATTATTCAGACAGGTGTACATTTGTTAGAGGCGGTGGAATAACAGGATTCAATACAATTATAAGTAACATAGATTCATTATAAAATTTAAATAAAAAAAGAGATGAGTGCAAAACAAACAGTAAGTAAAATAGGTTCAGAACTAAGTTCAACAACAGGTGGAGTATGGACAAGATTACCTTTTTGGGCTAAAGGAATTATACTAATCGGAGGTGGTTACTTAGCATATAAAGGAATTAAAAATGCTATCGGAAAAACAAAACTTGATGAGACTACTCGTGATGACAAGCAAGAAGTAGAAGGATGGTATGATTCTGCGGCAAGTGATGCTTCATCTAAAGCCCCAACTTTATCAAAGACTCAAATGAAGTCTATTGCTAATAAAATTGAAGCTGCATTGGATGGTTATGGTACAAGAGATTTAATAATAAAAAATATTTTTAAAAATCAAATAAAAAATAATGCAGATTTTGCGGGTGTAAATGCCGCATTTGGTATTAGAACAATTCAAGCCCCAAGAGGTTTTGGATGGATGACAGGAGACGAAAGAGGAACGTTATCAAAAGTAATTCAAGAAGCGGACAATTCTACAATTGAATATATCAATAAAGTAATGAAGTCAAGAGGAATTAAATATAGAATTTAATAAATAAATAAATAAATAAAAAAAACAACAGTAAAATGAAAAATGCAAATGTAAAATCAGCAGTAAGAGTAGTAACAATAGCGGGTTCAGCCGTATTGGTTCTTAACTCAGCAGTTTCTTTAGTAAAAGCGGGAACTTCAATGAATTTAAAAGGAGCAATTATGCCAACAGTATCTATTTTAGTAGGTCTTGCAGCATTCAACTATGCTTCTAAATCAACTCCAACAATTAAAACTAAATAAGATGAAAAAATTTTTTAATATTAAAGACCAAGATACGTTCTTGGGAGGACAAAATGTACACAACTTGTTAATTATAACAATGTTGGGAATTATAACATATAAATCATTTAAAAAATAAAAATAATTATGCCAACAGAAGAATCTAACTCATTTAATATTCAAGAATCCTCACGATTTACAAGTGAAGCTAATGTGGGTAATACCCCACAATTTAATAGTGAATTTAATGCGGAAGAGATAGATGTAAACCAAAATGTCGGCAACAAATTTTTTAAAAAAAAAGATATTATGGCAATTAAAAATAAAACCCTTTTAGGGACAGTAAAATTAACAGGTTCTGCTACTGATACTTATTTAGGAGTAGCATCTCCATTAACCGCAAATATCCAACAAGCAACTGTTCGTGTTTTATGTGATACGGCATCGGGAGTAGTAAATTTTACTTTACCCGAGATTTCGACATATAAAGGCTTATACCAAGGACTAAAAATTATGATAGTAGATTCGGGTGGAGCGTCTGCAGTATCAAATATAACTCTTACTGCCGCAAGTGGAGACACAATTGAAGGTCAACCATCTATAACAATAGAAGTAAATCAACAAGTGTTGCTTCTTCGTGTAGCAGACAACTTGCTATGGGAAAGGTCAGCTTAATTTAAAAACTTAAAAACTTAAAAAAAAATAAATATTATGGCAATTTTAGACCCATTAAAAGTGACAAAATCTACAGTTAAAGCAAATATGCTTGGAGCAGTAGGTGGTGGAGTAGCGGGAGTTATGCTCGTGCGTAAGTATGCTCCAACAAAAGGTTGGTTATCAATGACTTTAGGAGTAGTTGGAGGTTTAGTAGGTGGAGCATTTCTACAATCTAAATTGAAAGCAAAAAAAGGCTCTATAAAAAGTGGTAAAACAATAACAACAAAATAAATAATAAGATGGAAGGAAAAACAAAAAAAAGATTAGTAATTGGTACTTCCGTTGTAATAATTTTAAGTGTTGGTGGATATTATCTTTATAAATGGTTAAAAGATAGTGGTAAAATCGGAGGTAAAGTAACTGATGAAAGTCTTAGTGAAGAGACAAATTTTGTTGCTGAAAAACCTAAAGGTTCTAAGCCGCAAATAACACAAGCACAAATAGAACTTGCAACGGCATATAGAATATGGGCAAATAGTACAGATACTTTGAATAAAAAGTATGGTAAAGATAGTTCATATGACCTTAATGCTACATCAAATGTACCTTACAATTCTTATTTTACAAAATCTTACGCTGCGGGTAAAACCGAATATGAAAAAGCTGCAAAAGATGCAGTTGCAAGTCAAAATGACCAAGTGGCTCAAATTTCAGCTATAGCAACAAGATATACAAGACCGATAACTGTTGAAGGAATGGGTGGTATGTCTGTTGATTTTACTTTTAGCGGAACAACTAATGGTGTAGGAAAATATTATAAACTTGTAATAAGCGAGAAAAGTCCAACTGACAATAAAAAATATAAAGGTAGTTTGGTATGGAAATTATTTTCGAGAGAATATTTTTGGGATGATTGGACAAAAGTTATATCGGGAGGTTTATTAACTTATAGAAATAAGAAATATTCGGGTTCTACAAATTATGGGATTGGTATAGGTGCAAAATCTATTTCTCAAGATAAATTGGGTAAAACAATGGAGGCACTTTCATCAAGTCAAATAAAAATTACTGCTTACGGAACACTAAAAGTTTAATATAAGTTTTATGGGATATTATGATACTTTAACAACTGAACAAAAAAACAATATTGCAATAATTGTCGATGAGGCAAAGAATGCGGGTATAACAAATCCAAATTCTATTGCGGGTATGTTGGCAATTGTGAGTAAAGAAAGTTCATTTATACCAAAAAGTGAGAACCTAAATTATTCTTCTGCAAGGCTTCAAGAGGTTTTTAACATACCCGCTTCGAGAGCAAATCAAATTGCGGGTAAACCCGAAGAAACGGCAAACGCAATGTACGGTGGTAGATACGGTAATGCTGAAAATGAGGGGTACAAATATAGAGGTAGAGGGTTTAACCAACTAACTTTTAAAGGTAACTATAAGAAGTACGGAAATATTATTGGACAAAACTTGGTTTCAAACCCCGATAAGGTAAACAATGTAAGAACTGCTGCAAAAGTTTTAATTGCTTACAATAAAAGCCAAATGAAAGACTTGGCAAATAGAGGTAAGTTGAAAGAGTATAATTCAAAAGATATAAATGATTTTAAAAATACAACCGATTCAACTTTAGCATTTTACCACGTTACATCGGGAAATGGAAATTCTGTTTCTAAGATTAAAAATCTTGCAAAAAAAGACCATTTAGGCGGTATGACTAAAGCACTTGCAAGAGTTCAGTCTTTAATTATTGCAGCAGCAAAAAAAAAACCGATGAAACTAATATTGGTTAGCACAATTCTTATTGTTGCTACTTGGGCTTTAATAAAATATAGTGGTTTAGGACAAAAAAGTAAATTGATTAAAACAATAACGTAGTAAAAATAACAAAGTGATTAAAACAATCATAAAATAAAAAGTAAAATGGGAAATATTAAAAAATTCGATGTGATGAACGCATCAAACAGAGTAACAGATGATTTGTACGACAATGATAACTTTTATCCATTTTCGGGTCTTGATACTGATGGAGAAGGTATAGATGTTGAGTTTTCTGAGGCACTTGGAGATAATTTTAAAAAAATATTCTCAAAAGGTGGAATCAAAGGTTTAGTTAAAAAAAGACGTGCGGGTTTAGATGAAAGATTGGATGCAAGAGAGAAAAGAATTTTAGCAAGAAACGAATCCAAAGCAGAACGTGAAGCAAGAAGAAAATTAAAATCTGATGCACGTTTAAGAAGAAGAAACTTAAAACAAGTAGAAAAGTTTGAAGAACTTCCACCTGTTGTTGAAGAAACAGTTGAAAAAATTGTAGAAAAAAATAAATCAGCAAAAGCCCCAATAGAAAAAACAAAAGAAGGTTTAGGAAATGAAAAGGATGAACAAGTCGCAGATAAAGTAATAGAGGTAGCAAAAGCCCTTGTGGATAAAGGTTCAACAGATATTCCAATTTTACCTATTGATGATGATGGACAAATAAAAACTTCTTGGTGGGGCACAAAATCAACAGGAGTAAAAGTTGCTATTATTGGTGGTGGAGTTCTTGTTTTGGGTGCAATTACTTACTTGATTGTAAAATCTAAAAAATAAAAATTATGGACAAAAGCCAAATAAAACTTATTTCTAATGTCCCTTCTGCAATAAAAGTTAAAATTGTTGAAATAATAAAAGCAGACCCAAAACTTAAACCTTCTTTAGATAGATTGTCAAAAGGTTTGGGTACAATAAAAGATGTTAAAATATTTAATAATATGAGATTAAAAGCAGATACGGCATTAGTAAACGGAGAACCTGTTAGTACAAAAGATATAACAGAGGATGCTCAAAAAGGTTCTTGGTGGTCAAAACAAAAGAAAGGAACTAAAATAGCAATTATTGGAGGTGGTGCATTGGCAATTGGTTTAGGTGTTTTTGCATTTATCAAGTCAAGAAATAAAAAATAACTGTGATAGTTAAAAACATAAAAGGTAAAGTATTAGATGAAAATGGTAAATCTATACCTTCTGCATTGGTATATTTATCAAAAAAAGATGGTGCTCTTGTTAAAGAATTTAGAACAAGAACAGATGTTGATGGCAATTATGAATTACCTTTTTTAGCTACAATTGCTTCAATTCCTTTAGCCCAATACATAACGGCTAAAATGACATTATTTCCAACAACTATCCTCCCTATTGATTCGAATAGCGATTTAGATAATTTTAATATTGTTATGGAAATGAAAAATCAAGATGTTCCTTTCGTTACTTATAGCGGTAAAGACCAATTAGAATGTTCTAAAAAGGGGGGTACTTGGGATTCTAAAACCAAAACTTGTACAATACCAAAAACGGTAATATCAAAAACTTGGTGGCAAAAGAATTGGTGGTGGTTAGTTGGTGGTTTAGCATTAACGGCATCTGCAATTACAATAATTGTAGTAAAAAAGAAACAAAAATAATTAAATATGAGCAGCATATTAAAACAACAATTAGCTAACGTAGCATACGCAAAAGAGAAACTTTTTGCACAAGGAATTAGCGGAGAAGACCAAGAAGCAGCCTTTCAAGAGGATATGTTTTTTCCTAAATCAAAAGCTGAATTAGACTCCGCTAAATATGCGGTTGAAATGCAAATGAAAAATAAGCAATTTGATGATGCAAGAGCAAAACAATTAAATGCTATTTTAACAACCGCTTTTCAGCTATATTTAGTTGCACCCGTAGAAATGCGAAAGGATAGAGTTGCAAAAGCAAAAGCAGAGGCAGCCGCAGAAAAAGCACTTGCAGAAAAAGCCGAAGGAAAAAAAGGAGTTGTAAAAACCGAAAATGTAAAAACGGGTTGGTTATCAAAAGGAAATAATAAGTGGTGGCTAATTGGCGGTTTAGCATTATTAGCAACAACTATTACAATAATTGTAGTAAAAAAGAAACAAAAATAATCAATGGGAGTAAATGATTCAAAGATATTTACGAAAGTATTAAATAACTCTTCATTAACTATAATTTCATCTTATGGTTTGAGAACCGTATCATTTGTTCTTATATCGGGTGTGGGTTCATATACAGGAAATTTAGCAGTTGATGGATTATCAAATGACTCTATTGATTTAATAGTGGGACAAAGTGTTTCAGTATCTTGTGTAGGTAATCAAATACTTACAGGTTTAACTATAGACTCATCATTAGGTGGCTTAATTAACATAATTGGTAAACACTAATATAGTATATGGGACAAAATTCAGACTATTCCTTTGGTTTTGGGGACATACCGAGTGGTGCAAATGGAGCACAAGGAGTTCAAGGAGTTCAAGGAGTTCAAGGTATTCAAGGGCTTCAAGGTCTTGATGGAGGTTTTGTCGCACAAGGTATTCAAGGTATTCAAGGTATTCAAGGTATTCAAGGCTTAGTTGGTACAACAGGTTCACAAGGTGCAACAGGAATACAAGGCTCTTTAGGTTCTACAGGTTCACAAGGTATTCAAGGTGTTCAAGGAACAACAGGTGTTCAAGGAACAACAGGAGTACAAGGTTCTGTTGGTGTTACAGGCTCTCAAGGAATACAAGGTACACAGGGTATTTTAGGAGTTACAGGCTCTCAAGGTGCTATTGGTACTACGGGTTCTCAAGGTACTACGGGTACTTCGGGTTCTCAAGGAACAACAGGTTCACAAGGTACTACGGGAGTAACGGGTTCACAAGGAGCAACAGGTACACAAGGCATACAAGGTAATGAGGGTTCTCAAGGTACTACAGGTGCTCAAGGAATAACAGGTTCACAAGGTACGACAGGTATTCAAGGTAACACAGGTATTACGGGTTCTCAAGGAACAACAGGTTCTCAAGGAACTACAGGATTAACAGGTTCACAAGGTGCAGTTGGTTTTACAGGTTTACAAGGAACAACAGGAACAACAGGTTTACAAGGAACTCAAGGTTTGCAAGGTCTTGATGGGGCTTTTGCAGCACAAGGGATTCAAGGTACGGATGGTGCTCAAGGTACATCGGGAGCATTTGTAGCACAAGGTATTCAAGGAATTATTGGTTCACAAGGTATTCAAGGCATTACGGGTTCTCAAGGAACACAAGGCATTCAAGGATTTATTGGCTCAACGGGTACTCAAGGAGCAACAGGTATTCAAGGGTTTGATGGAACTACGGGTTCAACAGGCTCACAAGGTATTCAAGGTATTCAAGGCTTAGTTGGTACAACAGGTTCACAAGGAACAACAGGTACAATAGGTTCACAAGGAATTACAGGTGCTCAAGGTGTTCAAGGTATTCAAGGGGTTCAAGGGGTTCAAGGTACTTTAGGTACTACGGGTATTCAAGGTATTCAAGGTATTCAAGGAGTTACAGGTTCACAAGGTACGACAGGTATTCAAGGTTCTATTGGTTCAACAGGTTCACAAGGTACTACAGGTACTACAGGTGCTCAAGGTACTACGGGTGCTCAAGGTGCGTTAGGCTCACAAGGAACAACGGGAGCAACGGGTAGTCAAGGTATTCAAGGTATTCAAGGTACAACGGGTACTGCGGGTTCACAAGGAACAACAGGTACAACAGGAACTACAGGTGCTCAAGGTACTATAGGTGCTCAAGGTATTCAAGGGTTTAATGGAACTACAGGAACAACAGGCTCACAAGGAACTACAGGAACAACAGGCTCACAAGGAACTACGGGAAATACAGGTTTACAAGGAACAACGGGTTCACAAGGAGCAACAGGTACTCAAGGGCTTAATGGTACAACAGGTATTCAAGGTACTACAGGTACTTCGGGTTCTCAAGGAATAACAGGTGCTCAAGGTGCAGTAGGCTCACAAGGAACAACAGGTACATCGGGTACATCGGGTTCTCAAGGTACAACAGGTGCGGTTGGTTCTCAAGGCACAACGGGTACTACGGGTGCAGTAGGCTCACAAGGAACTACAGGTACATCGGGTACTACGGGTTCTCAAGGTACAACGGGTACTACGGGTTCTCAAGGTACAACGGGTAGTACAGGATTAACGGGTTCACAAGGAACGACAGGAACAACAGGTGCTCAAGGCATTCAAGGAATTACAGGTTCTCAAGGAACGACAGGTACTACGGGAAATATAGGTTCTCAAGGAACAACAGGAGCAACGGGTATTCAAGGTATTCAAGGAATCACAGGAGCACAAGGTACAGTTGGTTCTACAGGTGCACAAGGTACTACGGGTGCAACGGGTACTACGGGTGCTCAAGGTACGATAGGTATTCAAGGTATTCAAGGCTTAGTTGGTACAACAGGTTCACAAGGAACAACAGGTACAACAGGTATACAAGGAACTACAGGGACAACGGGTACTACGGGTTCTCAAGGAACAACAGGAACTACAGGTTCACAAGGAACAACAGGTGCAACGGGAACAGGAACGCAAGGAACTACGGGAAGTCAAGGTACAACAGGAGCGACAGGTTCGGGTTCTCAAGGTATTCAAGGTATTCAAGGTATTCAAGGTATTCAAGGAGCGGAAAATACACATACATTTACTGCGGCATCAAACGAGCCATCAGAAAATGGATTTAAAGAACCCCAAGTACCCGACAATTCAGGGTTTACTGCGGTTGGTTGGGTTATTGTAGTCATAGGTAGGGAGGAGTATTATTTACCCGCTTGGCAAGAAGGTTAAAAAATTGTATCTTCAACAAAAAAAAGTATGTATAATATTTGTGAACAATCAATATTAAGAGGCGGCAGAATAGCACCTTTAATTTTACCCTTTAAAGTTACTAATGGTACGGGTTTAACTAATCCTACAATAATAAAAATAAGAGAAAAACTTTACGTTAATATAAGGCACGTTCAGTATTCATTGTATCATTCGGAGAAAGAACAAAAATTTCAAACTCCATATGGTTCTCTTAGCTATTTGAATCCCGAAGATGACGTTACCCTAACTACTAAAAATTTTATTTGTGAATTAAATCCAAATTCATTAGAAATAATTAACTACAAAGAAGTAGATACATCATTGTTAGATGTAAAACCTATTTGGGAGTTTGTGGGCTTAGAAGATGCAAGATTGGTTAATTGGGATGATAAATTGCAATTAACGGGTGTAAGAAGAGATACAACAACAAATGGAGTAGGTAGAATGGAGTTGTCCGAATTAAAAAACAACTTTAAAGAAATTTCACGAAAAAGAATCGAATCTACTGATAAAAATTCTTACTGTGAAAAGAATTGGATGCCAATATTAGATATGCCATATCATTATGTAAAATGGACATCTCCAACTGAAATAGTTAAATACGATTGTAAAACAGAAAAAACATCACAAGTTTTTTTAGTAGAACAAAATGTTTCTTTTAATCGTGATTTAAGAGGAGGTTCACAAGTCGTTAGATATAAAGACTATTATGTAGCTTTAACCCACGAAGTTGATTTATGGAACGATGAACAAGGCAGAAAAGATGCACAATACTACCACAGATTTATAGTTTGGGATGAAAATTGGAATATTGTTTACAATTCTGATGAATTTAAGTTTGCAGATGCTCGTATAGAATTTTCTTGTGGTATTCATTTTGAAAAAAATGAACTTTTAATAACTTTTGGATTTCAAGATACAACCTCTTTTATATTAACATTATCCAATGTATATTTTGAGGAATTAGTTGGAATGAGAAGTAAATCTGAATCTCAGATACCATATACACCTAAAAATATTTTTACGAAATATTTACTTGATTGTAACAATGGTAAGAACAACTTTAATTTAGGGTTGTACTATTATCAACAATCTCAATGGTCTTCTTCTTTGTCATTCTTTTTAAGAGCAGCAGAAATAGATTCTGATGAAGAACTAATTTATGAATCATTGCTTTTTGTGGCTAAATGTTTAAGTAATTTAGGGAGAAGAAAAACTACAGAACTTTCTCTTTGGAATAATGCAGTTAGATTTTGTCCGACAAGACCCGAAGCCTATTTATTCATTTCTCAATATTATGAATCTTTTGGTAAATATTCTGAATCTCAATCTTTTGCAAAAATTGGTTTAGAGTTTAAAGAAAATCACGTTCCCTTAAATTCAGAATTAGGTTACTTTCACTATTATCAATTATTATTTCAAGAAGCTATATGTGATTGGAATTTAGGTCAAGGTAAATCAGCAAGAAGTAAACTTTTAAAGTTGGGTAAGTCCACCTATCCTTTTAATGATTTCTATAAAAATTTAATTCAGAAAAATATTACTTCATTAGGCTCTTCGGGTGACCCATTTTTGCCATATGACATTTCTATGTGTAATAAACTTAAATATAAATTTATTGGTTATGAAAATATAGAAAAGAACTATTCTCAGACCTTTCAAGATATGTTTGTACTAACTATGCTTGATGGAAAAAAAGATGGTAGATATTTAGAGATTGGTTCTGCTGACCCTTATTATGGTAGTAATACGGCATTACTTGAAGAATTAGGATGGACAGGATTATCTTTAGAGATATTAGAAAAAGAAGTTAAAAAATTTAAAGAGCATAGAAGTAATGAAGTCATTCATTGTGATGCTACAAAGTATGATTATCAGTCATTAGATGGAAACTTTGATTACCTACAAGTAGATTGTGAGCCTCCCGCTACTACATATGATATATTAACAAAACTTCCTTTTGACAAAATAAATTTTTCAGTTATAACTTATGAGCACGACCATTACACGGATATTGATAGTGTTTATAGAGAAAAATCAAGAAAATTTTTAGAAGAAAAGGGATATATAATGGTAGTGGGGAATATTGCTCCCGATAATATTTCTGCTTATGAGGATTGGTATGTACACCCTAAATGTGTTAGCCCAATTATATTAGAGATTATGAAGCAGAAAACAGACAAAACTAAAAATGCTCAAAGCTATATGCTTGACAATGATACGAGAAGAATAATAGGAAAAATAGATGAAAAAGATTTAAAATTAAAGAGATGAACAGAAAATTAACGAAAAGGCTACTAATTGGAGGGGTAGTTGTAGGGGCAAGTGGAGCGGGTTATCTTATATATAAGGACGCATTAAAATTAGTAAACGTTGAAGTAAAAAAATCAAAGATTGAACTTGTGTCTAAAGATGGTAAAAAGTCTCATTATAAAGTGTTTTTAAAACTTTCTAATCCAAGCAATTTAAAATTAAAACTTACTAATCAACAAATTGATGTGTACGTAAATGGTGTTTTTATTTTAAGACTTGAAAGTGATAAAACACAGATTTTAGAACCAAAATCAATATCTGAACTTGTTTTCGACTTAAATTTAGATTGGGATGACTTATTTACTAAAATAATGATGGTTTCGGGGCAAACAATTATTGATAAATTAAAATTTATAACAGAAATAATGAGTCAAACTTTAAAATTAGATATTAAGTTATCAGTAAAATGGGGTATTTTACCTAATATTCCTGTTGATATTCCTATTGAGCAAAGTTTTAAATCGTGGTTAAAGGGGTAATTCTATATGAATTTTCTTTTGAAATTGCAAAAAAAAAAGCATATTTTTGTTATATTACAAATAAACAAACAAATTAGTATTTATGTTAGGAGCATTATTTAACACAGAAAAAATTGTAAGCGAAACTATTAAAAGTTCATTACAAGAAATTGCTATCGAATTGGAATGTAGTCACAATGATTTTTTTGTGATGATAAAACCAATAAATGAAAAGTTTGAGATGAAATTTTATGTTTATAGAATTATTAAAGGTAAATCTACCCCACAATTTGTGAGAGAGATAAGTTTAAAAGAAATTTTAGGAAATGAATAGAACTATGGAAGTTGATGACACAAAAGTTTTAGAAAAAACTACTATTATATCAAATGTTACTTCATTTGCTGCTGCAATTATTGCAGCGGCAATAGTTGGTTTTGCATTTTATTTTCAAACGAACTTTACTTTAGAAAGTCACGAAAATGCTATTGATAAATTAGAAGTAAAATCACAAAATATTGAATCAAAAGTAAGCAAAATCCAAGTTTTTGAAGGTGTTTCAAGTTCTGAAATAAAAAATTTAGAGAAAAAAGTTGACCGAATTGAAGATAAAATAGATGAACTTTTGTTAATCATTAAATAATTTATATAAAATGAAAAAATCATATAAACTATATTATGCAATAGTCGGTGTAGCAGCTATTTTAGGTATTGTTTTTATAGCTGATAAAATCAAAAACAAAAGCAAAAGCAAAGGTAAAGGGTTTCGTAAAAACTTAGCGAAAATAGCGGAAAAAGAATATGCTGATTGGAATTTTGGTAATACAAAAGAAACCTCAATTTCAATGTATCAAAGGTTGGCTGATTATTGGAAAAGTGTAGGTTGGGGCACGAGTAGTTGGACTCCTTCAAGTGTGCCTTGGAGTGCGGCATTTATTTCATTTGTTTTAAAAAAATCGGGTGCGGGAAATGACTTTAAATCTTCTTCAAGTCATTCAAAATATATACGAGATGCCGTAATAAACCGAAAAAGCAACAACTCTAATCCATTTAAAGCATATAAAATAAACGAGAAAAAAGTAGAAGTTGGAGACTTGGTTTGTTATGCAAGGCAAAGTGGAGTAGGATATGATACAACTTCAAGTTACAAGAGTCATTGCGATATAGTTGTTTCAGCAGATAATAATGAAGCACAGGTCATAGGGGGTAACGTAGGTCATTCCGTTACCAAGACAAAAGTTAATCTTAAAAATGGTTATGTTAATGATAGTAAATGGTTTACAATAATAAAAACTACTTAAAAGATGGCAATAAAATTTAAGTAATATGACTGAACAAGAAAAAATAGAAAAAAAGAAAAGAAATTTTTTTATAATTAGTATTGCAATAGGAGTTGCAGTCCTTTCTTTTAAAGTATTTGCTGATTACAAAATGGCAAAAATGAAAGTATGAAGTTAACAACTAATGATAAGGTTTTAATTGGTGGCGGCATTTTAGCGGTATCTATTTTGGCGTTCTTTTATTTGCGAACTAAATTAGGTAAAGGCGGTGCAACGGGCTTTTTTAATCTTAAACCAAAGAAAGTATTATTATTGGGAGGACTTGATACAAGAAGCACAGACAAAAAGATAAGTGAACAAGAAGAATTACTAAAACTTGGTCTTGGAAAAGGTCTTGAAACTATTTCTTACAGGTATAATAACCCACAAGGAATTTTAGATTCTATAAAGGCAGAGTCAAATGTTTATGTAATATTATTTAGTGCGGGTTGCACTCACGCTGAACAAGTTGCAAAAGAATTAAAAGAACAGGGTGGAAACTTGGCTAACTTATATATTGTTGAACCTTACCACGTTGGAGGTAAAGCCACGAAGTCAGTACGTAACGCAGTTGGTTTAGGAGTACCCTCAAAAAACGTTTTGGTAGGAAACTACAAACAAGCGGGGTTAGGCATTGTGGATAACGCTACATCTACTCCTAATTGTTCTCCTTCTCATTGGTGTGCTTTGGAAATGGTAGGAAAAAAATTGAATTTAGATGAAAAAAAGTAAAAAAATAGCATTAGCAGTTGGAATAATTCTTCTTTTAGGAGGAGGTGGATATTTCTTATATAAGATTCTAAATAAAAGAAAAAAAGAGTGTGAATCTAAAGGAGGTACTTGGGATTCTAAAACCAAAACCTGTAAACTTAAAGTTGTTGAAGATGTTGTAAAAAAAGCCTATGATAACTTAAACTTTGAAAGTGGTAAGTCTAAAATAATACCATCAAGTTATAACTCGCTAAATGAACTTGCAGAATACTTAAAAGAAAATTTAAAATTTAAAATTGAAATAGTTGGTCATACTGATAGTCAAGGAGATGAGGTTTACAATCAGAAACTTTCATTATCTCGTGCTAATACAGTTGCTAATTATTTAATTGATAAAGGTATAAACAAAGGAAGTATCAAAACTTTAGGTTTAGGAGAAACCAAACCAATTGCTGATAATACAACGGCAAAGGGTAGAGAGATAAACCGAAGAGTAGAGTTTATATTAAAATAAAATAATTATGCAAAATAGATTAGTAAGCAATTACATAACAACAATATTAGGAATTTTAATACTTATTTTTTGTGGAGCAATGCTTTATACAGAAAAATCAACGGCAGAAGCAATGTCGGGTTGGTTGACTACGGGATTGTTATTTTTACGTTCAAAAGATAGTTTAATTGCATTAAGTCCTAAAGAAATATAATGAAAGAGGTTTTAGAAAGTATAGGTATAAATGTAGGAATATCAGTAGCGGGTTTATTTGGAAGTCTTTTACTTTTAGGTAGGGATTCTTCAAAAGATTGGCGAACAAGTTTATTTTCAATTTTAGCGGGAACGGCAAGTGCAAATTACATAACTCCAATAGCTTGTAAGATATTTAATATGAATAAAGACTATCAATTAGGAATAGCGTTCATTTTAGGTTTTTTAGGTCTTAAAGGTGTAGAAATGATTAGTAAAAAGATATTTAATATAAATGGTAAAAGTAAAGGCAAATGAGTTTTAATGAGATAATTATAGTCGTTAATGAATTAGCTAACATTAGCATATGTTTTTCAATAATATTATTTCTAATATTCGTTTTTGGGCGTTTAAATTCTAAGATGAATCAAATACCTATTATTGAGAGGACAATAATAAAATTAGGTCTTATTTTAATTTGTTGTGGTTCGCTTTACAATTTTTTAAGTTGTAAACCAACAAATATATTTCAAACTATAATGAATGTAGGAATTGGATTAGTTTTTTCGTGGGGTGCGTATTTTCACTTTAAGCATTTTATTAAAAAAAGAACAAAAAAGTAATATAGTATGGAATTAGAAATAGACTCAAGAAATTTACAATTAGCCCTTAAAAGAGCGGGTTTAAAAGCATTTACAAATGATGCAAAAGATTATAACCTTAACATCATTGGGGTACGTTGCGATAAACCTATAACTAATAAGTTTAATGACCTTATGGTGGTTGCTTGGAAGTTTAAAGGAAAGTGGACTATAAAGCAATATCCAATAACAACATTAGCGGGATTAAAATGGATGGAAACGCCTATGAATCCAAGAGGTTGTGCAATTTTAAAAGAAGGAAGATATTCAAAAACTTGGAAGATAGCATTACATCGTAATTCATACCAAGCGTTATGTCAAAGAAAGCCTGTTAATGTTTACCGAGATAACAATAAAGATTCTAAATACGATATGATTGAAAGTAGTGTTCAAACAGGACTGTTCGGCATTAACATTCACAGAGCATCTAAGTATAACGTATTACCCAAAGTAGATAGAAATAGTGCGGGTTGTCAAGTATTTCAATCGCCTCATCATTATAAAGAATTTATGGATATATGTAAGTCTTCAAAAAGAATTTGGGGAGATTACTTCACATATACCTTAATAAACGAAAAGCATTTTAAAACAAAGG
>TARA_R110002111_G_scaffold158539_1_pt1 | contig 19979 bp, 11 predicted proteins | sample TARA_R110002111 | Tara Oceans TARA_R110002111 (sample SAMEA4397363) | marine metagenome | biome: Polar Biome; feature: [ZZZ] marine water layer (ENVO:01000295); material: water (ENVO:00002006), including particulate matter (ENVO:01000060) such as... | depth 199 m | reverse complement strand
GGAATATTCTATCTGTGATTTATTTGCTAAATTAGGTGCTTAACCACACAACTAACCTTACAGAACAAGGTTGTAGCCAATTTGAGAAATGAAAATACTAAGCAAAATTATATTATTGACTTTTATGGGATTATTTACCTTTTGTTTTGGACAAAAAGAAGAACATATTTATTTGGCTGGCTGGGAAGCTGAATTCAATGGAGATGAAAAATGCCAAAAATTTCTCGAAACACAAGTTGTAGATAAAGAAACAGCGAATAACATTTGGAGCTCAATTGACCTCGTTTTTAAGGATGGAAAATTGATAAAAGCCTACGATAGTGATGAAGGAATCAGAACTGAAAGAAAATTAAAAGAAAGTGAAATAGGTTTTGAATTTCAAAAATTAGTACCTAATCAAATTTATAGTCTTAATGAAGTATCAACATCTGAAAGCTACTTAGGTGGGGAAATACCTGCCGGATTCAACATTCCGAAATTTGAATTTACTGCACCATTTCAATACTTAGGGAAACTCTCAAAAACAGATGAAGCTTTCAATTGGCTTCCGTTCGATTTACATATTGCCGCACCAATCTACTTGAATTTTGACAAGCTATTTATAGATTACTCTGACCCATTAAATCCAAAAGTATTAAACATTGAGGAATTAAATCAAACGGATAATTCATTTGACGATTTACAACCAGATTCTGAAATAGTTTATGAAAAAGTGTATTTAAAAACAGAAAAAGAAACTGACTTTGGTGGAATTGGACATACGGCAGTTCCAAATTGGATTCAAAATCCTGACATCCCTACTTGTCCAAAGTCAAAGAATGCAATGAAATTACTTTGTCAACTAACCTATATTGGAGTTGATGATATAAAGACAAAGAGAACAAACGTCAAACCAGAAGATGAATGGTATAAACAATATTTTGAAAATATGAATTTTTGGGGAGATGGAGATTTATACATATTCTTTGAACCTGAAAGCAAAATAATGTGCTTTATAATCCAACATACGTAAATAAAAAATTAGTTACAACACCGTGAATAATTAATTGTTTTATTTCTGCCTACTTGGAAATTCCTTCGGAATTTTTATGGGTTCGTAATTGTTTATTAACTTAGTTGCCTAACCGCGCAACACCCGAGCGTAGCGAACAGACGAAGTAAACTACATACGAGACTGTTAGCACCAATTTAAATAAAATGAATCCGAATACTTTGTATGACATAAGATATAGAACGACATTGATGGTCTTCACTGTTCTAATATTTCAAATTTTTGGATGTAAACAGCTACCTGAAAAACCCGAAGAGACTGAGAAATTGAGTAAAGTCAATTTTCACCATGTTCATCTAAATGTTACAGACAGAGATTCAACTATTGCATATTATCAAAAATACTTTGGTGCAACTCAAGTAAAATATCGAGATCGGGTGGATGCTCTTTTTACGGAAAAATCATTTTTACTAATGAATCTTGTCGATACTGCACCATCGACACATTTGGGTTCTAGTTTATGGCATATTGGTTGGTCTGGTGTAGATGGTCAATCTGAGTTTGATTGGAGAGTCAATGAGGGAATAGCGATACATACCGACATTACACCTCTTGGTGATAATTTTTGGATGTACTTTCTTGGTCCAGAAAAAGAAGTTATAGAGGTATACACGGGAAATAAAAACCATAGATTTGAACACATACATTTACTATCAACTGATGTTGATAACACTATGAACTGGTTTGAATCCCATCTTGGCTTCATTCCAGAATATGAAGAAGCAAAGCAATGGCAGAATAACGAGCTTCGGTGGAAATGGAATTTATTAACCATCAATAATATTAATATCATTGTATTTGGCAAACCCGTTGAAGAAGAATCGTGGTGGACTAACGAAGAAATTAAACCTACTGACGGAAGCGCAATCGATCATATTGGTTTTTCAACTGAAAATATTGAACTTCTAATGAATAAAATGAGATCTGATGGGCTAGATATTGTTCATGATATAAAAATGGATTCTATTCATGGAATGAAAAGTTTTTTTGTTAGAGGTCCTGACAGTCTGCTAGTAGAAATAGTTGAAGAAAAGCAAATTCCTGAAGGTATCTGGCACTAATAATCCGAATAGACTAAACATTTAAATAAATAAAAACGGGCGCTAACAAAGGGTATAAGTAACGATTAATACTCACCTACTTGCGAAAATCCTATCGGATTTCTATTCTGTTTTTATTTGCTAACTTAGATGCTCGCACAAGCAACAAAGCATATACAAACACATTGTGTGTAATATCAAATATAAGCATGAAAAAAGAAGAAAGTTTAAATATTAAATCAGAACTACTTATTGAAAATTTTGAAACAATTTACCCAACATATCTAGATTTCAAAGAATTAGTAGCAGATTTTAATTCAAAATTAGACACAGATAATGAAATAGATTCCGAAACATTTTTTTATTCACTTTATGATGTTGCCTTAAAACAGTGGAAACACATCTATCCTAAATTTGTTCTATATCCAATAAAAAATGAAATAACGGAAACGTTTATAAAAGCACAAAAGGCTGATTTTAAATTAATAAATCCTTCTAAGTTTAAAGAAAAAATATACTGTGTCCATTATTATATATTACAATATTTTTCCATAGGTATCATGCCTTATCATGAATATGATTCTTTCCCTGATTTGGGCTTAAAAACTGCCAATTCTGGAAATTTAAATTTATTGCTTTATAATCTATTTGATGAACTGTGGTCTGAACTAAAAATTGATTCTTTAATAGATGATGAACTATTTGATGATCGATCTGAATTCTATGATGTAGAAGTAAGACTTTTAAGCGATTTTATATCTAAATGTTGGATTGACGCTAAATCTTTTACAAAAATTAATGCGATAGGAATTCTTGTAGAATCCACCTCTGTTGGAGAGACTTATAGCTTGGATGAAAATAAGGTGTTAATCAATTATGATGACAATCCAATATATTAACTAAAAAACACCATAAAAAAATACACTTTAGAGCATTAAAAAAAACAAAATTGGAAGAAATAATTGATCACTATTTAAACGAACTTATAGCTAACGAGACTAACTCCTTGCCTATTAAAATTGAACCTGAGATGACAGATGAAACCAATCTCAAAAATCAAGAATGGAATAAATGGCTACCTATTAAAAGTACGGTAACAGATTTAGAGTTGAACGAATTAGAACAAGAAATCGGACATGGATTACCTTTGAGTTATAGAGCTTTTTTAAAATATAAACACTTTTACGAATTGTACATTTCGGAATGTTCATTTTGCTCAAATCCTATTAAAACTTGGCGAGCAGAAATTATGAAAATGATTTTTAATGGTTATCCGAGTGAAGATTTAATTGAAAAAGGTAGAATTCCATTTGCCAATTGGAGTGATTGGGGTCTTTTATGTTTTGATACAACTGCGGACTGTAAAAACAATAATTACCCTATTGTTCTTTGGGACCACGAAGTTTATGATGAATTTCAGATACAATACTCTGATTTCGAAAATATGATAACGAAATTAGCTCAAGAACACGAAAAACAGCGCGCATAAAACGCTCTACAAAACGTGTACAACCTCAATAAAATTAGCAAACAAATAGCAATTAAGGCATATTCACTAGTTCACAATATTAAAATCCTTTTCACATATTGAATAAGATGGAAAATCAAGATTTAAAGATTGAATCTCATATAGTGTTTAAACTTATAAGAGAACTATGGTATAAAAGAAAAGTCCCAACCGAATTATTAAAGTATAAAGCAGAATGGTAAAAAACTAGACAATCGCTTAATTATACAAACACTCACTAAATTTCCCACCCACAAAACCGAATTAAAGACCACACAAACAAATAGTTACATAATCAGTTTAAATGTTATGATATTCCTAAAGTTAGAAAGGTTTTTCTTTTCATAGCGACGTCACTCTATTAGCAAACTAGATTACAAGAAAATCAACAAATCAATCCCATCTTTTTCCTATTTTTGGTCTATGTTCAAAAACAAAAAATTAGGTTTAGTTATTTTCTTAGGAATTCAAATTGTTTTAATTTCTATATTGAAGCATTATCCTGAATATGTTGAGCAATTTTACAGCAATGGCCTTTATGTGTTTTTATCTAAACTCAGTCGCTATGTTTTTGGTTGGATACCTTTTTCGGTTGGAGATATATTCTACACACTAGCAGGAATTTATGTAATTAGATGGTTAATTATAAATAGAAAACGCATCTTTAAAGACACCAAAAACTGGTTTCTAGATATTGGAGCAACGTTGTCAATCGCTTATTTTGCGTTTCATGTCCTTTGGGCATTTAACTATTACAGACAACCTCTTTACAAATCCTTAAATCTTGAAGCTGAATACACCACAGAACAACTGATTTCGTTTACAGAAAAATTAATTCAAAAATCGAATAACCTACACCATCAATTGGCAAAAAACGATACGTTAAAAGTTGAACTACCTTATACTAAATCTGAAATTTTAAGTAAAGTAAAAGATGGCTACAGTACACTTTCAGAAGTATATCCGCATCTTAAATATCATCCAAAAAGCATCAAGAAATCCATTTACAGTGTGCCTTTAACTTATATGGGTTTTTCAGGATACCTAAATCCATTTACAAATGAAGCTCAAGTAAACGGCTTAATTTCAACTTATAAGTTCCCAACCACATCTTGTCACGAAGCCGCTCATCAATTAGGTTATGCCGCCGAAAACGAAGCGAATTTTATAGGAAGTTTGGCTGCCATTCATAATGAAGATGTTTACTTTAAATATTCTGGTTATACGTTTGCGCTTCGGTATTGTTTAGCGGAACTTTACAAAAGAGATCCAGAACGTTACTTAGCCATTATGTTTTCCATTAACAAAGGCATATTAAAAAACTACCAAGAAGTCCAAGATTTTTGGAAGTCTTACGAAAATCCAATAGAGCCTATTTTCGAAAAAACGTTTGATAGCTTCTTAAAAGCAAACAATCAATCTGCTGGTATGAAAAGCTACAGTTATGTTGTTGCATTATTGGTTAATTATTACGAAGACAAACCGTTATAATTTCAATTAAGCACCTAAACTTAACATACACTAAATCTTCATTTACCTTATTTAAAGGGCATTCTCTCGTCTTAGAAAATGTTAAAGTATTCTAATAATGAATACCCATTTAGCTATAATTCTTATCTTTAGAATTCAATCTAACCAACCAAACCATATGATTAAAGTTCATTTACGGCTGCTCATTTTTATGTGCAGTTTTTCGTTATTTGCACAAGATTACTTTCCGAGCAATTCTGGAGTCATCGCAAACAACTCTAACTACACAGCATTTACAAATGCTACGATCCACGTATCACCAACCGAAATAATAGACAATGCCACGCTCCTCATTAAGGATGGTAAAGTGATGAGTGTTGGTAAATCAGTAAACATTCCGAAGAACACTACAAAAATTGATCTTACGGGTAAAACCATTTATCCGTCTTTCATTGACTTGTATACTACGTTTGGTGTAGAAAAACCAAAACGTGGAGGCAACGGTCCACAATATGGAGCAAGCCGAAGTGGCTATTATTGGAACGACCATATTATGCCAGAACAAGACGTTATGGCAAGTTTTAAATATGATGCAAAATCGGCATCAGAGCTACACAAGTTAGGCTTTGGTGTTGTAAATACGCATATGCCAGATGGTGTTGTTAGAGGCACAGGTGCTTTAATTGCACTTAATAATAATGCGGATAATGCTATGCGTGTTGTTGATGGTGAAACCACACAACATTTATCATTTAGAAAAAGTGTTACCTCACGTCAATCGTATCCATCTTCAATTATGGGAAGCATGGCTTTACTACGCCAAATGTATAATGATGCCAAATGGTATGAAGCAGGACATATTGATACCAAAGACTTATCATTAGAAGCTTTAAACAAAAACAAAAACTTACTTCAAATTTTTGAAGCTGGCAGCAGAGCCAATCTGATGCGAGCAGATAAAGTTGGAGATGCTTTTAATATTCAATATACCATTGTTGGTGGTGGCGATGAATACGAACGTATTGATGAAATCAAACGTACAAACGCCACTATTATTCTTCCCATAGATTTTCAATTGGCTTATGATGTTGATGATCCATTCTTAGCAAGTACATTGTCTTTAAGCGACATGCGTGCTTGGAATCAACAACCACATAATCCAAGACTATTGGCTGAAAACGGTATTAAATTCGCGTTAACCACACATGGTTTAAAATCGAATAAAAGCTTTTCTTCTAATTTAATGAAAGCGATTGAAAATGGGCTTTCTAAACAAAAAGCATTAGAAGCTTTAACAACAACTCCAGCTGCTTTATTAGGTAAATCAGATGTTTTAGGGACTTTAAAAACGGGAAGCTATGCTAATTTCTTAATCACTGATGGTGATATTTTTGAAAAGAAAACCAAACTCTATGAAAATTGGGTTCAAGGTACAGCAAACGTTATTGCTGATATGAACACAACAGATATCGATGGCGATTACAATTTTAAACTTGCTGGAAGTGACTATAAACTTACCATTTCTGGAAGCGTAAGTAAACCAACAGCGAAACTTGAAAGTAATAATAAAACTTTAGGTACAAAAATGAGCTACTCAGATGACTGGGTTAATCTTACGTTTAAAACCGCTGATAGTACTAAAAAAGAATTTATAAGAATTGTAGCCAATGCTTCAACAAATAATTCATTAAACGGAAAAGCAATTTTACCAAATGGCAATGAATTATCATTTTATGCTAATAAAAATAAAACCGAAGATTTTGATAAAAAAGGAGACAAAAAGAAAGTTGACGATGCTACAGATGCTCCATTTATGAGCCCTATCACCTATCCTAATTTAGCTTACGGATTTACTGAGAAACCAAAATCGGAAACTTTATTATTCAAAAATGCAACGGTTTGGACAAATGAAAAAGAAGGTGTTTTAGAACAAACTGATGTCTTAATTAAGGATGGTAAAATTTCAAAAATAGGAAAAGACCTATCGAGTAAAAACGCAAAAGTTATTGATGCTACAGGAAAACATATTACGGCTGGTATTATTGATGAACATTCACACATTGCTGCCGCTTCTATAAATGAAGGAGGTCAAAACTCTTCAGCAGAAGTGACTATTGAAGATGTTTTAGATGATGAATCTATTGATATCTACCGTAATTTAGCAGGTGGAGTGACATCGATTCAAATTTTACATGGGTCTGCAAATCCTATTGGTGGACGTTCTGCAATCATCAAACTAAAATGGGGAGAAGCAGCAGACGATTTAATCTATGACAATTCTCCTAAGTTTATCAAGTTTGCTCTAGGTGAAAACGTAAAGCAATCGCGAAGCAGAACCAATTCGCGTTTCCCACAATCGCGAATGGGTGTTGAACAGGTATTTGTCGATTATTTTACAAGAGCTAAAGCTTATGAAGAATTAAAGAAAAGCGGTAAACCATATAGACATGATGCCGAGATGGAAACACTTGTTGAAATTCTAAATGGTGAGCGTTTTATTTCATGTCACTCTTATGTGCAAAGTGAAATTAATATGCTGATGAAGGTTGCCGAGCAATTTGATTTTAGAATCAACACATTTACGCACATCCTTGAAGGTTATAAAGTTGCTGATAAAATGAAAGCACATGGAGTTGGTGGTTCTACATTTAGCGATTGGTGGGCTTATAAATATGAAGTAAATGATGCCATTCCTTACAATGCTGCGATTATGCATAATGCTGGTGTTACTGTAGCCATTAATAGTGATGACCCAGAAATGTCGCGTCGTTTAAATCAAGAAGCTGCAAAATCTGTAAAATATGGTGGCATTACTGAAGAAGAGGCTTTAAAGTTTGTCACTTTAAATCCTGCAAAGCTTTTACATCTTGATGATCGAGTTGGAAGTTTAAAAGTTGGAAAAGATGCAGATGTGGTCTTATGGAGCGATCATCCGTTATCTATTTACGCTAAAGCTGAAAAAACGATTATTGAAGGAGTAACCTATTTTGATTTAGCTAGAGATCAACAAATGCGTGAAGCTATTAAAAACGAAAAAAGCGAACTCACAAACTTAATGCTTCAAGAGAAAAACAAAGGCTTAAAAACACAGCCTGTTAAGAAAAAAGAAGAGAAATTAATGCATTGTGACACCATGGATTCACACCACTAAAAACAATTTAAAATGAAAAACTTAAATAAATTAAATAGTCTATTGTTTTTGTTGTGTGTTACTTTAGGATTCGCACAGCAAACACCTGCACCTAAGCAAACCAAAGACTTTGCGATTGTTGGTGCAACAGCTCATATCGGTGATGGCACTGTGATAGAAAACAGTATTATCGTCGTTAGTAATGGCAAAATAACAACGATTGGACCAGAAGCTACGACTCCACTCACCAGACAAGCCATGGATATTATTGACGCCAAAGGAAAAGACGTCTATCCTGGTTTTATTGTGGCTAATGGCACCCTAGGTTTGGTTGAAGTTGATGCTGTAAAAGCCTCTAATGACTTATCTGAAATAGGAACTTTTAATCCGCATATTAGAAGTATAATCGCTTACAATACCGAATCTAAAGTTACTGAATCCATGCGACCGAATGGCGTATTACTTGGACAAGTTGTTCCAAGAGGCGGCCGTATTTCGGGTACCTCATCTGTAGTACAGTATGATGCTTGGAATTGGGAAGATGCGGCTATAAAAATGGATAATGGAATTCATGTTAATTGGCCAAGTAGTTTTAGTCGTGGTCGTTGGTGGCTAGGTGAAGATCCAGGTTTAAAGCCTAATAAGGATTATGCTAAACAAGTAAAAGAATTATCAGATTACTTCAATGAATCTAAGAGTTATAATAAGGGAAATAAGTCCGAATTACATTTACCTTTTGAAGCTTTAGGTGGCTTATTTGATGGCTCTAAACGTTTATACATTAATGCTGATGACGAAAAAGGCATTACTGATGCTGTAAATTTTGCGAAGTCTCAAGGGGTTTCAAAAATTACAATTGTTGGTGGTTATCAAGCGGGTAATGTCGCTAGCTTTTTAAAACAAAATGATGTGTCTGTCTTTTTAAGACGAATTCACTCTAGACCAGAATTAGAAGATGATGATTATGATATATCTTACAAACTCGCAAAACCATTGGTAGATGCTGGTGTTTTGGTGGCATTAGAGCCAAGCGGACAAATGGAACGCATGAATTCTCGTAACCTTCCGTTTTATGCTGGCACCACTGTAGCACACGGACTAACCAAAGCACAAGCCTTGCAATTAATTACTCAGAATCCTGCAAAAATTATGGGTATTGATGATATGTATGGCACTTTAGAAGTTGGCAAAAGCGCAACACTTTTTATTAGTGAGGGTGATGCCTTAGATATGCGCACCAATCAATTAACACATGCTTTTATTGATGGTAGAAATTTAAGCTTAGAAACTCACCAAACAGAACTTTGGAAACGGTTTTCAGAGAAACCTATACAAGAAGATTAACAACTATTAATTTACACCCCTCAAGTCCCCTCAAGGGGACATTCCGACCAAGTTTATTCTTTGGATTGTCCCCTTTTGAGGGGACTTTAGGGGTGTTTTTAGTTTAAAAGTTAAGCTACTATTAAATTACATCAGCACGTTTACGTAACATCTTAATACAAAAAAAAGCGAGCCAATTGGCTCGCTTTTTTTGCTTTTATATATGTTGATTATTCAATCACTTTAGCATCTTCAGGTTTTGAAAATATAGTTTTATCAGGTGCATTTTCAGAAATTACAACTTCCGTAAATTCAACCGTATTTCGTTTTTCTGTTGGCAAATTATCTTTATAGTTGTACCAGTCTACACTTTTAGGTACTACAAGTCCATTAACCGTTTGCCAATTATTATATCTTATAAAATGAAAATCAGGACTTCCTTCTGTTCTTCCAAAAGTTACCGTGTAGGCTAACCACTCCATTTGACCAGATTCAGCATTGTAAAAAACCTTATACTGATCATTTGAAGATTCTCCAACACCTGCTTCAAAAGTAATTAAGATTCCAGGATAGGTCTTACCCTCAAAAATTAAAGGCTCTGTATCTTCATATGTTATACCTTCATCACCTAAAACAAATGGCATTGCGTAGAAATAAAACATTAGGCCTTTATAAAATTGAGGCTTTCCTCTATAAGCTTTACCATCCTTTTCGTTAATCCAAAGCGTTTTACCATCAAATCCTTGTGTGTAAGTTGGTGTATCAATTAACTCAGCTCTTGTTTTTAAATTCTCAGTTGTCTTTTCTATTCCTGTAGGTTTTGTAACGGAGAAAGAAAGCGTCTGCATTTTATTCCAGTTATCAATGCCACCATGTGCATCAAACACTTTAGTTATAGATTCTGGATAAATGCTTGTGGTAATCTCTTCTTGTTTCACCTCTTCAACAATTGTAGCGTCTTGTTTTGGTTCATTTTTACAAGCTGTAATTAACATTGCTAAGAGTAATACGTGTACTATTTTTTTCATGATATGGTTTTAAGTTGGAATGTTTGACGAAATTAATCATTAAGCATTACAAAAAAAGCTTCAGGAATTTCCCGAAGCTTTTCATATAAAATATGTTTTCAGCTTAATTCACAATTAATTTCTTAACGGTTGCTGTATTTCCTATAATTAATTCTACAAAATACAAGCCGCTTTCTAAACTTGAAATATCTATACTTGAAGCATGTTCTTGAATATAAATATCTTTTAAAATCACCTTTCCTTGTATGTTGTAAAGATTAACTTTTCCTGTTTCAAAATTAGAATTTACTAATTGAATAGTTACCTCATCTTTTGCTGGATTAGGATATATAGTAAAATTAACTGCTTCAAAACTTGTTACCGATAATGTTTCTACAAATTCAGTTTGAAACGTATTGGTTATTATAGGAGCATTAAAATCGAAATAAATGGATGCAGAATTCTCAATTACATCTCCAATAGCATAACCTGCGTTTGGTTTTATTTTAAAATACACAAAACCATTACTGCCTTCGGCATCATTTTGTTCTTCTGGTAAGTTGATGTTATCAAAATTCCATTCTAAATTATTAGCTATTCTAGTAACTACGTAATCATGGCTAGAACGTAACATTTGAAAAGTAGAAGCATCTAATTGTGTATCTAAAATATCTTCAATCCTTACATTTATAGCTTCTGCTGTACCCACATTTTGAAAACGAATGGTGTAGTATAAATATTCATCTGAAGTTACAAAGTCATCATATAAAATCTGAGGACCATGAGATTCCATTTTATCGTTAGGATCGTAAGAACCAATGACTACTTCTGATATTGAAGATTCATTATTATCTGAAACCATGTCGTTAGTTGAAGTTGTGTAGGTTACTGTATTGGTAACCAAAGTACCTAAACTTACACTTGTTGATGTCAACAAGGAAATAGAAACCGTAATACTTTCTTGCGGTAATAAACCGATAAAATCTAAGCTAAATCCATTTGAATTTAAAGTAGTCGAATAACCAATGCCTTCAGTTATTGAATTAATAATCAAGTGCTCATCTAAAATGTAATCTACAGTTCCAGAAGTTATGGCTGAACCCAAATTTTTAATTTCCAAAAGATTAGCATGATTAAATCCTGGTCTTGGTGCTTGCTGATTAATAAGATTCACGGAAATATCTTCGCAAAGTTGTGCTTCAATAATAGGAAACTCAACTGTTACATCACCACCAAGCAAAACACTGATATCTTCAAAACTAGCAATTGATGTATCAAAGCAATTTTCATCATAAAAATAATAATTAATATCATAAGTATTTGCTTCATCTGGACTTATGATGGTAAAACGTCCTGAAGAAGATTCTGTAGTGTAAATGACACCATCATTATTAATCTCGTAAGTTATATAGCCATTCGTAAAATTTGTCTCAGATGTATCAAATATCGAATTCTCATTAACATCAAAAAATGCACTTACATCAATAATTCCTGAATCCTCACAATCTACAACAAGCTCTAATAAAGATAGTTCTCTGCATCCTAGAAAGCCATCTACTAATGCATCAGTATCTTCAACTCTCATAATTAAAGTTTCGCCAAAAGAATTATAAGGAGAGCTTAAAGTATTTATAGCCTGGTTGGCATCATTGTTATTGTTATAATAACTAACCGTAAATCCTGATCCAAAACCAAGAGAAGCTGTTAAGGCTTCCAAATCGAAATCTACAGAGCCATTAGCAAGCAAATTATCACAACCTTCGACTAAATTTTGCGAGTTTATAGTGCCAACATCCTCATACAAATTTAAACTTACAGGCTCAGAAAGAGCTGAAGTCCCACACTGACTATTAAATGTTTGTACTTGATAACTACCAGACTCTGTTAATATAAGTGCAGAAGACGTTTCACCTGATATTAAAAACCCATCCATATACCAAATAAACTCATCAGCAAATGGTGAATTAGCATTAAGAGTTACTGTATCAAAACCACAGTAATTTTGTTCTGACATTCCTAAATTAACTTCTGGTTCAGGATCAACTATAATATTAAAATTTACTAATGCAAAGCATCCTGTAGTATCATTTGTTACTTTTACATAAATGGTCTGTGGTGAAACCGTATTATTGAATTGTGTGGGATCCAAAATAGCATTATTAGCAGAAATAGCATCACTTTCACTAACATAATATGTAATGCTTAGTTCAACTTCTCCATTATAAATCAATGGTTCATTTTCTGTGAGATCAAACGTTTCTGTATTATCACCTGTATTAGTGTCATCACATAATCCTAAATCTGGTATTAACCCACTTGGTGTAGGAGAAGGAATTGGCAACACACGTAAGGTTAATGTAGTTAGACCAACACAGTATGTATTTAAGCCCGTTACCGCAACAAACAAAGTTACTGGATTGGATGTGTTAACATAAGTTGTTGGGTATGGATTAACTTGATTAGCGGCATCTGCGCTAGTCCCATGATAAGTAACATATAAATTACTATTTCCACCAGTTATTTCATCATCTTTTAAGGTTAAATCAAATATGGCAAAGGAATTATTAAGACCCTCAATACTACATACCTCCAATGGTGTAGGCTGTATGGGAATTGGAGTCGGATTTACAAATAAATCAACAGTGGTTATAGCTACGTTATTCGTACTATTTTCTTCTAAACGTATGTATAAAGTTAGAGCATTAGCAATTAAATTATTATAAGGAGAAGATATAGCATCAATTCCGTTCTCAGCATGGCTCAGAAGTTCGTGATAAGTAACAGTATAGTCATTTGCATTTTGTGTACCTAATACTTCCGCGTCTAAAATCGTTAAATCAAATGTTGCAAATCCATCATTATCATCATCACAAACATTTAGAGGGCTTGGCTGATTTGCTACCTGAGCATAAGAGGTTATAGATAATGCGAATACTAATAAAAACTTGAAGAAATTTAGTTTCATATTGGTTAGGTTATTGATTCAATAATAAAACAGGTTAAACAAAAAAACTCCTACCCCTTTAAAATAAGACAATTACATTTTATTCGCTTAAATTCGTAACGTCATTCATACAAGAACAATAACCATATGATTAAACCCATTACAAACACGTAAAACCCACTAATTAAACAAATTCTTCTACTAAAAGAAAAGTCTAGATAACACAAAAAGACAAATCAATTCTTAATTGAATGCAAACGCGAATTATCTTTAGCGATAAAATGAGATTGAGTAATTTTTATTTCATAATTCAAATCTTTTGATTGAAATAAATGCAAGAAAAAATGTTAGTAGAAATTATTGAATTAAAGCAAAAAGCCTCAGAAACAATCTGAAGCTTTTCTATTAAAATTTCAATTCAATTTAATTCACAATTAATTTTTGAACAGTTGATTCGTTTCCAATTGTTAATTCTACAAAATACAATCCACTTTCGAGATTAGAAATATCTAAAGTTGAAGTTTGATCTTGGAATTTAATGTCTTTCAGAATCATCTTGCCTTGTATATCCAATACTTTGATTTTTCCAATTCCAAAACTCGAATTTACTAGTTGAATAGTAACCTCATCTTTTGCAGGATTAGGATATATAGTAAAATTAACTGCTTCAAAATTTTCTACAGATAAGGTTTCAGCAAACTCAGTTTGGAACGTATTTGTAATGATTGGAGCATTAAAATCGAAATAAATAGATGCTGAGTTTTCAATAACATCTCCAATAGCATAACCTGCATTTGGCTTTATTTTAAAATACACAAAACCATTGCTACCTTCTGCATCGTCTTGTTCTGCTGGTAAATTAATATCTTCAAAATACCATTCTAAACTATTCCCTGTTCTGGTAACCACATAATCGTGACTAGATCGTAACATTTGAAATGTGCTTTCATCTAATTGCGCATCTAATTCATCTTCTATTCTTACAAAAATTGCTTCTGCTGTACCAACATTCTGAAAACGAATGGTGTAATATAAATATTCATCTGATGCTGCAAAATCACCAAACAAGATATCTTTTCCATGAGACTCCATTTTATCGTTAGGATCGTAAGAACCAATGACTATTTCCGATAACGACGACTGATTATTGGTAGACACCATATCGTTAGACACTGTTGTATAAGTTGCTGTATTCGTAACTAATTCTCCTAAAGCAACCGTTGCAGGACACAATAAATTAGTTAATACCGTTTCGGACTCACCTGCTCCTAAGTTTGTAAAATCTAATGTAAAGCCTGATGTTGTCATCGTTACATTCATACTTAGATCAGTCAAAACAGTACTATTTATTATCAAATCTTCATCTAGCTCAAATTCCACTGAACCAGAAGCTATGTTAGCACCACTTAAATTCTCTATAACCAAAGCATTAGAATACTCAAAACCAGGTCTTGGTGACGCAAACGGATTTAGAAGGTAAACCGCTAAATCTTCGCAAGTTAAATTATCTTCTACTGGGAATTCAACTTGAGCTAGCTCACCAAAGGCAACGTTAACATCATTAAACGATGTAATGTTTTGAGTGTAACAATTTAAATATTCATCGTTAACCGTAAATGTAATATCATAAGTATCACTTTCATCTGTACTTAAAATAGTAAAACTTCCATTTGAAGAATTCACCACATTCACTACTCCGTCGTTATTTTTCTCATAAGTAAAAGTACCATTAGTGAAATTAGATTCTCCACTATCTAAATTACCATTGGTATTGGTATCGTTAAAAGCTTTTAAACTAATTAATCCTGTGTCTTCACAAAGACTACCAATATCAAAACTTCCTGCTTTAAAGAACACAGCAGAATCATACGCTGAGTCACCATCATCTGCTATAACTAGTTTTATGTGATAGGTCTCACCTATATTTACATCAGCTTGGGCAGTAAAACTCACTGTTCTACCATTAAATTCAAATGGTGGTGAATTTTCTGGAGTGTAACCTGCAAAAAACTCAGCATTTGCAGCAACACATGAGCTGTTGGCATTGTGAATATTAGTTACTGTTATTGGCAATTCAGTTCCTGGAATTAAAGCCAAATTAGTAGTATTACCCATTGGATCGGTAAGTAAAAAAGCGAATGCATCTGAAAAAGTACATTCAAAACTACCTCCTTCATATTCCTCTGATGCCATTAAAAACTCAAAATTGATTTGATTAACCACTGGCACAAAGTCAAACTCAATAGTGGTTGCATTGTTTGATTGTACACCCAATGCTACATCTAAATCTGAATCTCCTGGCCAATTGCTAGAACCCGAACTAATATTACTATCATTTGGCCCTCCTGCATCTCCAGCTTCACCTGTACTTAAAAGTAATCCTTCAGAAAAAGGAAAATCATCACCTGCATAAACAAAATAACCAATTCCATTAGGTTCTGAGGTCGCAAATGTGGATCCTGTAGAATAAATAATGTTTGAAATCTGACTACAATCATTACTAATAAGTACATTTTGAATAAGCTCTTCTACAGTAAATTGAGATTGATTAATACTAAGGAATTCACCTAAAATCAATACCTCAATACTAACAGACTCTGAACAGCCCTCTGGATTATTATCGGTAACTGTTAGTGTGGCAGTGTAAGTTCCTGCTTGCGAGTATGGATGTACAACAGATAAACCTGATCCCATAGTATTATCGCCAAAATCCCAGTTGTAAGTTGCATCTGTGCCATCAGTTGCGAAAATAGCATTACCATTAAAACTAATGTCATCATTTACTTGCGCTACAACTATCCCAGAATTATTAACTTCTGGAATTGTACTTTCTATAGATAGTGTAATATCTTGACAAGGCATACATGTTACATCTGCAACAAGATTAAAACTTTGCACTTCTATATTACAACCAAAATAATCGGATACCGCAACATAAATCGTTTGTGGATTAGACGAATTAGTATAAATATTTGGCAATGGATTTGTTTGATTTTGTGCATCACTTTCACTTAAATGATACGTAACGTACAATTCAAAATTATCTTGATTTATTAGAACTTCGTTATCTCTTGTATGTAAGTTAAATTCGGCAAATCCATCTTGGTCTTCATCACAAACAACATAGTCTAGCATTGTAGGTAAAGGTGCGACACCGGAAACTATCAAATTTAAGAAAGCTATCTCAACACAACTAGAAATGGTACTTTCTACTTTTACATAGAGTATTTGGTAATTGGGAACTATATTAACATATGGATTTATAGTATTAATTGGATTAACATCACTATAAGCATCTGCCTGTGTTTCGTAATAGCTTACCATTACATCTGTTTGGCTTCCTACAATAAGTGGTGTTGCTTGCGAGAGATCGAATTGAGCAAAACCACTACCATCAAAACTACAGGCGTATAATTCGGTTTGTGCATTATAGTTTATTGGTTCGGTCTGTACTACTTCAAATTGAGTTTGCGTTGAGCCACATCCAGAGATATCAGTTACTAACACAGTATATGTACCAACCATATTTACATCCAAAGACGATTGTGACCCTTCAGAAATTATATTACCATTAAGATACCAAAGAAATGAATATTGGTTTGGATTTAAACCCGTATCAATTATTATACTTTCTCCTCCACAAATCGAATAAAAATTATCTAAATTAAATACAGGTATGGAAGATACAGAAACTGTAACCGTTGCCGTACTATCAGCACAAGAAGCAACACCAGAAACCGTATAAGTATAAGTTCCGGCAGCATCAATATCAGGACTAAAAATAGCTGTACCACTTACCAATCCAGGTGACCAAGTACCACCTAATTGTGGTGAGCCTCCAAGCGCATCAAATAGATCTATAGGTGATTCGTAGTTACATAATTGCAATGTACCATCCAAACCTGCGCTTTGGGAAGAAGTAACCATAACATCAAAGCTAGTACTGTCAAAATTATCAGTGACATTATCAGTGACTGTTGCAAAAATAGTCTGTGGGTTAGTAAAATTGGTAAAAGGGCTAGACAATGGATTAATGGCATTATCTGCATCTTGTTGAGAAAGGTAATAGTTAACTGTAAACATTGCAGGATCTTGACCTTGCAATATTTCGGCATCTTTTTCGGTGAGATCAAATTCTGCAATTCCACTATTAAAGCCATCATCACAAAGGATATAATCAGTCGGCTGATTTGCAACTTGAGCAATGAGTCCAAAGGTTAAAAAGCATAAAATAAGAACTAGTAGTTGTTTTTTCATGATGAGTTAGGTTTAAAAAATTAATTTTGGCATTTACTACACTTATAACAAGTAAACAATGTTATCTCCTACTTAAATGTAGTAATTCTTAAAAATACATTAATAATAATGTATTTTAGTTTTTTATAAATTATTTCATGTTCAAAATTATTTCAAGTCCGCAAAACGCTTTAATTAAACAACTTATCCTTTTAAAGGAAAAGTCTAGGCAACGCAAAAAAACGAATCAATTTTTAATTGAAGGGAAACGCGAATTATCATTAGCCATAAAAGGAGGCTATAAGATTGAAACACTTTTGTTTTTACCTGATTTATTTTCGGAAAGCGAAGCGCAATCCATGTCACAATACAATATTGACATTATTGAAATATCAAAAGAAGTGTTTCAAAAATTAGCTCATAGAGATACAACTGAAGGTGTTATTGCTGTTGTAAATTCTAAAAACCATACCCTTGAAGATTTAAAACTTACATCTAAAAATCCGTTAATTTTAGTGGCCGAAGCACCAGAAAAACCCGGAAATATTGGTGCATTATTACGAACAGCTGATGCGGCAAATGTAGATGCTGTGATTATTGCTAATCCAAAATCAGATTTGTACAATCCTAATATCATTCGTTCTAGTGTTGGCTGTGTATTTACAACAGAAATTGCTATGGCAAGCTCTGAAGAAGCGATTGCTTTTCTCAAAAAATATAACTTCAATATTTATTCTGCCATTTTACAAGAATCAGAACCTTACCATTCTCAAGATTATACGTTACCAACAGCAATTGTGGTTGGCACAGAAGCAACAGGTCTAACTGAAGAATGGAGAGAAGCTGCTACGAAAAACATTAGTATTCCTATGCAAGGAGTTATAGACTCTATGAATGTTTCTGTTGCTGCCGGAATCCTTATTTTTGAAGCGAAACGCCAACGCAATTTTAAATAACCTAATTTGTCTGGTTGAGCGCAGTCGAAACCTATTTTAATAGTATTCTAAAACCTTTCACCTGAACTCTAGGTGACAAAAAAAATATATTAATGACAGCACAAACCCTATTCTATATCATCATCGCTATTATTGTCATCAACTTTATAATCGATAAAGTGCTCGATGCTATAAACGCAAAACACTATAACGATCCAATTCCTGAAGTATTAAACGATGTATATGACGCAGAGGAATATAAAAAATCACAAGCTTACAAAACCGTGAATTATAAATTTGGACTTATAACATCCTTGTTTTCTTTTGCATTAACCTTAGGGTTTTTACTTTTAGATGGTTTTGAATATGTTGATAATTTTGCTAGAAGTTATTCTGATAACCCTATAATTATCGCGTTAATTTTCTTCGGGATTATTATGATTGCAAGCGATATTATTAACACGCCTTTTGGCTACTACAAAACCTTTGTGATTGAAGAGAAGTTTGGTTTTAATAAAACGACTAAAAAAACATTCATATTAGATAAACTGAAAGGTTTACTAATGACCGTTTTACTCGGAGGAAGTATCATTGCACTTATTGTTTGGTTTTATCAAATTACAGGTAATCAATTTTGGTTATATACTTGGGGAATTGTGACTATTTTTACGGTTTTTATGAATATGTTTTACTCCAAACTTATTGTACCACTATTCAATAAACAAACTCCTTTAGAAGATGGCGAATTGCGAAATAAGATTTCAGCCTATGCAGAGTCGGCTGGTTTTAATCTCGATAAAATATTTGTCATCGACGGCTCAAAACGAAGTACTAAAGCCAATGCCTATTTTTCGGGCTTTGGCAGTGAAAAACGTGTCACACTTTATGATACTTTAGTCAACGATTTAGACGACGAAGAAATCGTTGCTGTGTTAGCACATGAAGTTGGGCATTATAAAAAGAAGCACATCATTTTTAATTTGGTAACCTCTATTCTACTCACTGGACTAACACTTTTTATCTTATCTATATTTATTTCAAATCCATTATTATCTAATGCTATTGGCGTTGAAATTCCAAGTTTCCATGTTGGCTTAATTGCCTTTGGATTGCTCTACTCACCTATTTCGGAAATCACAGGTTTAATAATGAATTATGTTTCACGCGTTTTTGAATACCAAGCAGACGATTATGCTAAAAACACATATAAAGCGGAACCTTTAATTACCTCATTAAAGAAATTATCTAAAAATAGTTTGAGTAATTTAACACCGCATAAAGCCTATGTCTTTATGCATTATTCACATCCAACGCTTTTAGAACGCGTTAAAAATTT
>TARA_R110002111_G_scaffold2061_7_pt1 | contig 20009 bp, 15 predicted proteins | sample TARA_R110002111 | Tara Oceans TARA_R110002111 (sample SAMEA4397363) | marine metagenome | biome: Polar Biome; feature: [ZZZ] marine water layer (ENVO:01000295); material: water (ENVO:00002006), including particulate matter (ENVO:01000060) such as... | depth 199 m | reverse complement strand
TATATAAAATCTAATTTCTTTAAAAAGGACTAATTCTAAATTTCATTTATAAAAACAATTGCCAATTAGAAATCCTTTCACTAATTTAGTTCTATGACTGAGGAAGCCATTGAATTAGAAAATAAGGCGATTGCCAAAGCTTACAAAGAATTACTAAAAGTAAGCTATCAAACTTTAACTGAAGACGACAAGAAATTAATTCGTCATGCTTTTGATGTGGCCGTAGATGCACATAAAGATCAACGTCGTAAATCTGGTGAAGCGTATATTTTCCATCCCATTGCTGTAGCCAAAATTGTGGCACAAGAAATTGGTATGGATGCCACATCTATTGCAGCCGCTTTACTTCACGATGTTGTAGAAGACAATCCAGATTACACTATAGATGATATGGAGCAGCTCTTTGGTGAGACTGTTGCTAGAATAGTTGATGGACTAACAAAAATCTCATCACTTAAAAAAGACATGGACGTGTCTTTGCAAGCTGAGAATTTCAGAAAAATGCTATTAACCTTAAATGATGATGTGAGAGTTATCATTATAAAAATAGCAGACCGTTTGCACAATATGCAAACTATGGATTCTATGCGTGCAGACAAACAAGTAAAAATTGCATCGGAAACCTTATATATTTACGCTCCACTTGCACATAGAATAGGACTTTACAACATAAAAACAGAGCTCGAAGATTTAGGTTTAAAATATACAGAACCAGAAGTCTATAACGACATTTTAGAAAAAATACAAGACAGCAAGGAAGATCAAGACGCTTACATTAAAGCATTTTCTAAAGTTATTGATGACTCTTTAACTAAAGAAGGCTTGCACTACGAAATTAAAGGAAGACCAAAATCTATCTTTAGTATTCGTAGAAAAATGGTTAAACAAGGTGTTTCATTTGATGAAGTTTACGATAAATTTGCCGTTAGAATTATTTACAAATCGGATTTAGCTAACGAAAAATTCTTAGCTTGGAAAATATATTCCATCGTTACAGATCACTTTACTCCTAACCCAATTAGACTTAGAGATTGGATTTCATCTCCTAAATCTACAGGTTATGAAGCACTTCACATTACCGTTGTTGGCCCAAAAAGTCGTTGGGTAGAAGTTCAGATTCGAAGTGAACGGATGAACGAGATTGCAGAAAAAGGCTATGCTGCTCACTATAAATACAAAAACGCTGATACAAAAGAAGATAATCTCGATTTATGGATTAACCGTTTGCAAGAAGCTTTAGAAAATCACGAAGCAGATGCTGTAGATTTTGTAGAACAGTTTAAACTCAATTTATATTCTAAAGAAATTTTTGTTTTTTCACCTAAAGGAGATTTAAAATCGCTTCCTAAAGGTGCTACTCCACTCGATTTTGCGTTTAGCATTCATACCGAAGTTGGTATGAGGACACGTGGAGCAAAAGTCAACGGAAAATTAATGCCATTAAGCCATGAGCTCCAAAGTGGAGATCGTGTTGAGATTATGACTTCTGAAAATGCTAAACCAAATGCCAACTGGCTAGATTATGCAACCACAGCAAGAGCCCGAAGTAAAATTAAATCAGCATTAAACGAAGACACAAAATTAATAGCAGAAGAAGGTAAAGAGATTTTAAGACGAAAATTAAAACAACTTAAAATAGCATTGAATGAGAACTCTATTAATGAACTCGTTAGCTATTTTAAATTAAATACGTCTTTAGATTTATTTTATCGTGTAGGTATAGGTACTATTGATAATACAAAATTAAAAGCCTTTGCCTCGTCACGCAGTAATGCCTTTGTAAGTTATTTTAAAAATAAAATCTATAAACCAACAACACCAAAGGATATTCATAAAGAAGAAATCACTTCTAAATATGATATGCTGGTTTTTGGTAAAGAAGAAGAAAAACTTAATTATACACTAGCTAATTGCTGTAACCCAATCCCTGGAGATAAAGTATTTGGATTTGTAACAATTAATGAAGGTATAAAAGTGCATAAGAAAAACTGCCCAAATGCAGTGAGTTTGCAGTCTAATTATGCATATCGAATTTTACAAGCCAAGTGGATCGACTCCTCACAACAGGTATACACTTCACAGATTAAATTATCTGGTATTGATGACATGGGACTTGTAAATCATATTACTAAACTGATTTCAGAAAATATGCATGTTAATATGAAAAGCTTAAGTTTCTCTAGTGACGACGGTGTATTTATAGGCAATATTACTGTTGAAGTAAAAAATCAAGCCATGCTTAAAAAAGTAATTGATAAACTCAAAAAAATTAATGGTATAGATAAAGTTAGTAGAGTTTAACTGTTTTTTTTGTGCTTTTAAAAAGTTATTAAAAGAGTGTTCATTTCTTTCATTTTTAATACTCGTTTTTATAATTCATATCATTTAAAATTTACCTAAATTTGTAGTCATAATTATGAATGCAACCACACAAGAGAGTAATCAGGAAATTGTAAAACGCGTATTTACACAGTTCCTTGAAGATAAAGGTCACAGAAAAACACCAGAGCGCTACGCTATTCTTCAAGAAATCTATGATAGTAAAGACCATTTTGATATTGAATCTTTATATATCAAAATGAAAAACAAAAACTATCGTGTCAGTAGAGCAACTCTATATAACACTATTGAATTACTTTTAGAATGTGCATTGGTACGCAAGCACCAATTTGGGCAAAACCAAGCACATTACGAAAAATCATATTTCGATAAAAATCACGATCATGTAATTCTCACAGATACAGGTGAGGTTATTGAGTTTTGTGATCCTCGCATTCAATCCATCAAAAAAACCATTGAGGAGGTTTTTGATATTCAGATAACTAATCATTCACTATATTTTTACGGTAATCGTAAAAAAGACGACTAATTCAATTTTATAATGGCAGTAGATTTACTACTTGGTTTACAATGGGGAGATGAAGGCAAAGGAAAAATTGTCGATGTATTTACCTCTAACTACGATATTATTGCACGTTTTCAAGGTGGTCCAAATGCAGGACATACTTTAGTTTTTAACGGCAAAAAACATGTTTTACATACTATTCCTTCTGGGATTTTCCATGAAGACAAAGTGAATCTTGTTGGTAATGGTGTGGTAATCGATCCTGTTATTTTCAAAAAAGAACTCGATAAATTAGCAGAACAAAATGTAGATTATAAAAAATCACTTTGCATTTCGCGTAAAGCACATATCATTTTGCCTACACACCGTTTATTAGATGCTGCTAGTGAAGCTGCAAAAGGTAAAGCAAAAATTGGTTCTACTTTAAAAGGTATTGGTCCAACTTATATGGACAAAACTGGTAGAAATGGAATTAGAGTTGGTGATATTGAATTAGCCGACTGGAAAGATAAATATAGAGCTTTAGCAGATAAGCACGAAGCTATGATTGCTTTCTACAATGTAGATATTCAATACAATTTAAAAGAATTAGAAGCAGATTTCTTTGAAGCTATTGATACATTAAAAGGCTTAAAATTTATTGATTCTGAAGAATATATACACCAAGCTCAACAATCTGGAAAATCTATTTTAGCTGAAGGAGCTCAAGGTTCTTTACTCGATATTGATTTTGGAACGTATCCATTTGTTACATCATCCAATACCACTGCTGCAGGCGCATGTACTGGTTTAGGAGTTGCACCAAACCAAATTGGTGAAGTTTTTGGAATTTTTAAAGCGTATACTACTCGCGTTGGTTCTGGACCATTTCCTACGGAATTGTTTGATGAAGATGGAGAAACTATGGGACGCGTTGGTAATGAATTTGGAGCTACAACAGGTAGATCTAGACGTTGTGGCTGGTTAGATTTAGTGGCTTTACGTTATGCTTGTCAGGTTAATGGTGTTACACAATTAATTATGATGAAAGGTGATGTACTTTCTGGTTTTAAAACCTTAAAAGTATGTACAGCTTACAACTATAAAGGTGAAACTATTACGCATTTACCATATAATATTGAAGCAGAAAACGTGACACCTATTTACACGGAAGTAAAAGGTTGGGCTGCAGATTTAACAGGTATGACTGAAGCATCACAATTACCAGAAAATCTAAATGGTTATGTTGAATTTTTAGAAAAAGAATTGGACCTTCCTATTACTATTGTATCTGTAGGACCAGACAGAAAACAGACAATTATTCGTAAGACTATTTAATTGAATGCTACAAAAGGTTATTCTATTATTAATAGGTCTTATATCAATTAAAGGCTTAGCTCAAGATTCAAAAATGAGTGTTGAGCTAAGTTATCCTTTACCTATTGACAATAATTTTGTTGGTGATAATTATAATGGAATTATTGATTTAGGATTTAAATATCGCTTTTTAGAATTTAACACTATAAAAATAGGAGGCTCATTAAATATAGGCTATTTAAAAAATTCTAAAAAAGCAAATAATCAACCTTTTACAGTAAACCTATACCCTATACAACCTAGAGTTTTTGCAGAATTAACCTTACCAAGTATCCCTAAATTTCACACATCATTAGGACTGGGCTATAGTTTACTTTTATTTAAAGTAGCTAATAACAATGTAGCTTTAAATTCTAACGTATCTACAGATATTCAAAATGAATCAGGCTTAAATATTAATACTGGAGTCGCTTATGATGTTACAGAGAAATTGATGATACAAGCACAATACGACTTTGTAAACATTGGAGTTGATAATGATGTCCCAGATATCGCCTACAATAAAAACATCAATATTCTTAAAATTGGATTAGGCTATAGATTCTAATGTAAACCTAATTATCTGTTAAAAAAAACGTTAACAGATACTAAAGCAAATCTAATAAGTGTTATTTTGTAAAAAACATATGTCTTTGAAACATCTTAAAAACCTATTATTCCTTGTTTGCTTTACGATTACTTATTTGAGCTTCGGTCAAGAGAAACAAAGAATAACTATTGAGCATGCTCCTATAAGTTATACCGATCCTAAAATTGAGGATGGAGCTAATGTATTTCTTAGAGATAAATCTCAGCAAGTCCATTTTAGTCACAAAGGTGTTAGCCTATGGTGTGATAAAGCGGTATATTATCAAGATCAAGATTTTATAGAAGCATACAGCAATGTAGTAATGAAGCAAGGCGACACTATACAAATGGTTTCTAAATATTTAGAGTATAGTGGCAAAACCCAGTTAGCATTCGCTAGTGGAGATGTTGTTTTAACGGAACCTCAATCAACACTTAAAACAGATACACTCTGGTTTAATAAAACCAAACAACAAGCCTATTACAATACAGGAGGCACAGTTGTAAGAGATTCTTCAGGAACAATTACAAGTCAAATTGGTCGATATTACATGAACACAAGCAAGTATCAATTTGTAAAAGATGTGGTACTTGTTAATCCAGATTATACACTTAACACAGACCGATTAGATTTCTTTTCAGAAAATGGACACGCTTATCTTTTTGGACCATCAACAATTACAGGAGAAACGAGCAAAGTATATTGTGAACGTGGTTTTTATGACACTAATAACGATATCGGTAATTTTCAGAGAAATGCAAAAATTGATTACGACAATAGAACTGTTGAAGGTGACAGCTTATATTTTGACCGTAAAAGAAACTTTGCCTCTGCAACCAATAATATTACCGTCACAGATACTTTAAACAAAAGTATTGTTAAAGGACATTATGCTGAAGTCTGGCGTGCTAAAGACTCCATGTATATTACAAAGCGTGCCTTGGCAATTACAGTACAAGAAAAAGATTCGGTGTATATGCATTCAGACACCATAATGGTAACTGGTAAGCCAGAGCATCGTATTACTCGCGCTTATTACAATGCAAGATTATACAAAAGTGATATGGCTGGTAAATCCGATTCTATTCATGTAGATCATAAAATGGGTCTAACAGAATTGATTAATTTAAGTCGATTTAGCTCTGACGATGCTTTTGCCCTAAAACGCAAACCAGTGCTTTGGAATATTGACAACCAAATGACAGGAGATACCATTCATTTAATTTCTAATGCTAAAACAGAACAACTCGATTCTTTAAAAGTGTTTGAAAATGCATTTTTAATAAGTAAAGACACCATAAGCAAAGATGCTTTTAACCAAATAAAAGGTCAACGCTTAATTGGCTTATTTAAAGATAATGAATTGTATAATGTTGATGTCATTAAAAATGCAGAGACTATACGCTATTTGCGAAACGATGATAATGAATTAATAGGGATTCAAAAATCAAAATCAGGAAGTATCAATGTTAAAATCATTGAACAAATAGTAGACGAGGTAAGATTCATCAACCAAATTGATGGTAATATTTTTCCAGAAGCTGATTTCCCTAATAGCGGAAAAAAATTAAGAGGTTTTGATTGGAGAGGTCAAGAAAGACCAAAGTCTGTTGAAGATTTATTTAAAGATGATCCTCCTTTAGATTTACCAATTATTAAAGGTTTAGAAGATTATGTACCACCTGAAGAATTCATAGACAGCGACGTTACTGAACGTATCGAAGACGCAGGTAAAGCAACACCAAACAAAACAAATAAGGCAGCTAGAAATCTACCTAAAAAAACAGCGGTTTCACCATTAAATCAAAATTTAAAACCAAGTGATTCCGTAAAAGTTAAAACAAAAAAAGCAGGTCAATAATTGAAAACAGACTTCTTTAAATATCAAGCTCAAACGACACCTCATCCTTTAGCGATGGAAATCAGCCATGCAAAAGGCTCATATATTTTTGATACAAATGATAATGCATATCTCGATTTCGTAGCTGGAGTATCTGCTTGTAGTTTAGGCCATTCACATCCAAAGGTAGTTAATGCCATAAAAGACCAATTAGATAAGTATTTACATGTTATGGTTTATGGTGAGTATATTCAAAAACCAGCTGTAGACTTAGCAAAATTATTAGCAAAACATTTACCAAAACCACTTGAATCAACGTATTTAGTCAATTCAGGAACAGAAGCTATTGAAGGCAGCCTAAAATTAGCAAGACGCTACACTGGACGCTCAGAAATTATTGCCGCAAAAAATGCATATCATGGTAACACCTTAGGCTCCTTAAGTCTTATGGATTACGAAGAACGCAAACAACCGTTTCTACCCTTAATACCAAATATAAGACACATTGAATTCAATTCTGAAAGTGATTTACTTCAAATTACAGAAAAAACAGCAGGTGTTATTTTAGAAACTATTCAAGGAGGAGCGGGTTTTATTGAACCTACTAACGATTATTTAAACAAAGTACAACGTCGTTGCAATGACGTTGGAGCCGTTTTTATTTTAGATGAAATTCAACCAGGCATAGGTAGAACCGGTAAACTATTTGGTTTTGAGAATTATAACTGTCAACCAGATATAGTAGTTACAGGTAAAGGATTAGGTGGAGGTTTACCTATAGGAGCTTTTACCGCGTCAAATGAAATGATGACCTCATTAAGTGATAATCCAAAACTAGGACACATTACAACCTTTGGAGGAAACCCAGTAATTGCAGCTGCAGCTTTAGCAACTTTAAAAGAAATTACAACGTCTAATCTTATGACTGAAGCTTTAGAAAAGGAGCAGTTATTTAGGACACATTTACAACACAAACGTATCAAAGAAATTAGAGGTCGTGGATTAATGCTAGCCGCTTTTACTGAAAATGCAGATCTTACAAGCGAGGTAATTTTGCGTGCTCAAGACCAAGGATTAATACTTTTTTGGCTACTTTTTGAACCTAAAGCCATCCGAATTACACCTCCTTTAACCATTTCTAACGAAGAAATAATTAAAGGTTGCCGTATAATCACCTCAATACTCGATAAAATTTAAGCATACCACAAAGACCAAAAACCACTAAAAACCAGTCTTTTAAATCAAATCAACTACACAATACATTTAATGTTAACTACTTTGTTAAAAACATTAGTTTAAAAATCCATCTAGCGCAAAGTATAACTGTAATTTTATTTCAGTGAACTATTAATCATTTTATGCAGTACAGTCACGAAGACGAAAATTTTCCACTTACCCGATTTGAATCGATGTTAAAGACCAATGACATTTTGTTCTTTGACTCTAGTGAGTTCGAAAATATTATTCATCATTATCTTGAAAACGGCAAAATTGCCTTGTCTAAACGTGCCATAAAATTAGGATTAGAACAACACCCAACTTCAATCAACTTAAGATTATTTCAAGTTGAAATTTTAGTCATTGAAAACAAGTTTGCTGAAGCTGATGATTTACTCGATCAGCTTCATAATTTAGAACCTACTAACGAAGAAATTTTCATTCAAAAAGCAAATGTTTTATCTAAACAAGATGAACATCAAAAAGCAATAGACACATTGCTTATAGCTATAGATATGTCTAGTACGCCAGAAGATGATGCCGATTTGTATGCTCTAGTAGGTATGGAATATTTATTTCTAGATCAGTTTGAGAAAGCCATCATATATTTTAAAAAGTGCTTAGAAAGTGACACTAACGATTACTCTGCACTACATAACATAATTTACTGCTATGATTTTTTAAATTTAAATGAAGAAGCCATAGAGTATTTAAATAAGTTCTTAGATACCAATCCTTATTGCGAAGTGGCTTGGCATCAATTAGGTAGACAATATTTTGCCATTAAAGAATATGCTAAAGCAAGTGCTGCTTTCGATTTTGCTATTATTTCTGATGATACATTTGTAGGAGCTTATCTTGAAAAAGGAAAAGTTTTAGAAAAATTAAAAAATCACGAAGAAGCTATTGAAAATTACAAAATCACTTTAGCTTTAGACGAGCCAACATCATTTGCTCTTTTACGAATTGGTCAGTGTTATTCTAAACTAGGACAAGATGACTTAGCCATTCAGTTTTTCAAAAAAACGATTGATGAAGATGCTTTATTAGATAAAGGTTGGCTTGCCATTACTAAATTTTACATGAAGCGTTTAGACTACCAAAACGCACTAGATTATATTAAAAAAGCCGTTGCTATTGATGGAGACAATGTACTTTATTGGAAATTATTTGCAACCATAAACAAGCGTTTAAATTTTCTTGAAGAAGCAGAACAAGGATATAAACGCGCAATAGAGTTAGGAAACTACGAATTAGATACTTGGCTAAACAGAACAGACATTTTAGTTGAACTTGGTGAATATCAAGCTGCCATTTTCAATTTATTACAGACTATAGAATTTTATCCGGAAAACGCAGAAGTTGAGTATCGATTAGCTGGTCTCTACTTTATGGTTCATCAAACTGAAGAAGGTCGTTTTCATCTAAAAAATGCCACACACCTTAATATTGATTATAGCTTTATTATTTCAGAATTGTTTCCTCAACTAACAGACAGACCTGTAATTAAAGCCATAATTTCAGAAGCCAAAAAGGCATCGAACTAAAAAAAATCATACCTTAGCAGCCTTATTTAGACATAAAATGCAAAGACGATTTTTAGATTATTTAGCTATCACTTTTAAAGGTATTGCCATGGGAGCCGCAGATGTAGTTCCTGGAGTTTCTGGTGGAACAATTGCCTTCATATCTGGTATTTACGAAGAACTTATTGAAAGCATAGACAAGGTAAATCTTAACGTTTTTAAAGTATGGAAACAATCGGGTTTTAAAACTGCTTGGAATTCTATTAACGGTAATTTTTTACTAGCACTATTTTCAGGAATCGCCATTAGTATTTTATCATTAGCAAAATTGATAAAATGGTTATTACACAACGAACCTATTTTACTTTGGTCCTTCTTCTTTGGGCTTGTTTTAGCGAGTATTCTATATATTGCTAAGCAAATTAAAGGATGGTCAGTTAGACTCGTCATTGCCATCATTATTACTTCGGTTTTATCTTTTTACATTACGCTTGCGGAACCTTTTGCTTCACCAGACAGCCCATTTTACCTATTGTTTTGTGGCTTTGTTGCTATCATAGCAATGATTTTACCTGGCGTTTCCGGAGCATTTATCTTACTTATTCTTGGAGCTTACCAAACTGCTATTGACACTATAAATAACTTAAGAGATGGTTTGCTTAATGGTGATATGGCACTTTTTAAAGATGCCTTTTTTAAATTTATTCTACTTGCCGTTGGTGCTGTAATTGGACTTAAAGTGTTTTCAAAAGCTTTAAATTGGATGTTTAAACATCATAAAAATTTAACGCTGGCAATCTTAACTGGTTTTATGATTGGCTCGCTTAATAAAATATGGCCTTGGAAAGAAGTCTTAAAAACACGTGTAAATTCTGAAGGAGAAGTAGTTACTTTACTCGACAAAAGCATTCTACCATCTAATTATGCTGGAGACAATGAAATTGTAATGTCCATTGTTTTTATTGTGGTAGGTTTTGCTGCAATTCTTGTTTTAGAAACTTTAGGTAAGAAAAAAACTGAAGTGTAATGCAAAGTACAAGAACCCTTAAAGATCGTATATTTTTGGTCATTAAAGGTTTGGCTATGGGAGCTGCTAATAAAGTTCCAGGTGTTTCTGGAGGTGTTGTGGCTTTTGTTGCTGGCTTCTACGAAGAATTTATTTACTCTTTACAACGCGTTAATAAAAAAGCCTTTAAACTTTTATTTAATGGAAGATTTAAAAGTTTCTACCGTTATATCAATGGTAAATTTTTAAGTCTATTATTCTTAGGAATGATAGTGAGCTACTTCAGTATTTCTAAAATACTTGATTTTCTCATTGTTCACTATGAGCTGTATGTATGGAGCACGTTTTTTGGGATGATCCTTGGTTCTATTTACTACATTAGTAAAGATTTTAAAGAATGGAATAGAACAACAATACTTGCTTTAGCCATTGGTGCAATAATAGGTATTAGTATAAGTTTTTTAGATCCTGCTACAGAAAATGACAATCTTATTTTTGTATTCTTTTGCGGAATTATTAGTGTTTCAGGTATGACTTTACCTGGATTTTCAGGTTCATTTATTCTTATTCTATTAGGTAACTATGTACTACTATTGGTAGATTCCGTTAACGCACTTTACGACACTATGTTCGATGTTTTAAGTGGTAATTTTGAATTTATACATAACGCACTTCGCATTAGACTTTTAAAAGTTTTAGTGGTATTTACATTAGGTTCTGTGACAGGTTTAGTCACATTTTCACATTTGTTAAGTTACATACTTAAGCATTATAAAAACATTACATTAGCAACTATAATGGGGTTTATTATAGGATCGCTTGGTGTGGTATGGCCTTGGAAAGAAACCATTTACAAAACGAATTCTGAAGGTGCACTCATTTTAGATTCTACAGGAAAACAAATCATTACTAATTATCAACGATTTTTACCAGAAATCAACAGTCAAACTTACATAGCAATTGCTTATATTGCCTTAGGAATCCTCATAGTTTTAGGATTAGAATGGTATGGACAACGAACAAGACAAACAAAAATATAAATTCGGGCTTTTAGGACGAGACATCTCCTACTCTTTCTCAAGAGGTTATTTTGCTGAAAAATTTAAAAATGAAAACTTACCTCATTCTTATGTTAATTTCGATTTACCATCTATCAATGACCTCACAGAAATAATTAAAAACACGTCAAACTTAAAAGGGATTAATGTAACTATTCCTTATAAAGAAGAAGTGATACCGCTATTAGATAAATTGAATAAAACAGCTAAAAAAATTGGAGCTGTAAATACCATTCGGTTTTCAAAAAACAATAAACTTGTTGGTTATAATACCGATTATTATGGGTTTAAAAACTCAATAAAACCACATTTAAAATCACATCATAAAAACGCTTTAATATTAGGAACCGGAGGAGCATCTAAAGCCATTGCTTATGCACTTAAGAAACTAAAAATTAAATATGATTTTGTGTCGCGAACTCAAAAAGAAGGAGTTACCTTTTTATATTCAGATCTTACAGAAAAAATCATTTCAGATTATACCATAATTATCAATTGCACTCCCATTGGTACGTTTCCAAATATTGATAAATGCCCTAATATCCCTTATAATACTATAAGCGAAAAGCACATTTTGTACGATCTTATCTACAATCCAGAAAGAACAAAGTTTTTAAACCAGGGCTTTAACAAAGGGGCTACAATTATTAATGGTTTAGAAATGTTACGATTACAAGCCGAAAAATCATGGGAAATATGGCATAAGTCATAAAATAGAACCTCTAGATGTATTTCCTTTGTAGTTCTAACAACTGTTAGTATCTTTAACCTCATATATTTAAAACATTGACTTATGTCTGAGAATGATAACCTGCAAGATGCAGATGGAAAAAAAGAAGTAGAAACAACAGAAACTACTCCAACACAAGAAACAACTCCAATTGTTGAAACTGAAACTGAATCAACTAATGCTGAAACGACAGAAGCAGTTGAAGACGTTGAGAATAAAGACGAAACTGAAGCTGTAACAGAAGTAACTGCTGACCATCACGTAGATGAGATTGATGCTTCTAACGCAGAAGATGCGGAAGACGAATCTAATGCTGAACGTCATGAGGTAGAGGAAAAAGATTACCATGCCATGACTATGGATGAATTGGCTACGGAATTAAACCGCCTATTAAAGCATCATAAAATTCAAACTATTTCTAAACATGTTAATGAGATAAAAGCTGAATTTAATGCAAAATACAGTGAACTTCTAGATGAGAAGAAAGAAGAGTTTATAGCTGATGGAGGTAATGAAATAGATTTTTATTACACTAACGATACCAAAAAATTATTCAATTCGCTTTATAAAGACTATAAACAATCTATTGGTGCTTACTACAAGGAACGTGAACAAAACCTGAAGCAAAACCTTGAAGACAGATTACAAATTATAGAAGATATTAAAGGATTGCTTAGTGTTGAAGAAAATATGGGTACCACCTATAAAAACTTCAAAGAACTGCAAGAAAAATGGCGTAATGCTGGGCCAATCCCTAGAGATAAATACAATAATGCTTGGAATACATATCACCATCATGTAGAACGTTTTTACGATTTTCTACATCTCAATAATGATTTGAGAGATATGGATTTTAAACACAACTACGATCAGAAACTAAAAATCATAGAACGTGCTGAAGAATTAGCACAAGATGAAAACACTAACCGTTCATTTAGAGAGTTACAAGTGTTACATAAACTATGGAAAGAAGATCTTGGACCTGTTGGTAAAGAGCATAGAGAAGAAATTTGGGAGCGTTTTAGTAATGCTACAAAAACGATTCACGACAAACGTCAGGCATATTATGCCGATATGGATAAGGCGCACGAAAAAAACTTAGAGCGCAAAGAAGAAATTATTGCACTCATCAATGCTGTCGCAGAAGATAAAGGCAATTCGCATAGCGCATGGCAGAAAAAAATTAAAGACATTGAAGTTTTAAGAGATGCCTTCTTTAAAGCCGGAAAAGTGCCTCTAAAAGTGAACGAAGCTACTTGGGCTAAATTTAAAGATGCCGTTAGAACTTTTAATCGTGGAAAGAATAGTTTTTATAAAGATTTAAAGAAAGACCAATACGATAATCTTAAAAAGAAAAAAGATTTAATTCAAATTGCTGAAGAAAACAAAGACAGTGAGGATTTTGCAAAAGTCACTCCTTTGATGAAAAAAATTCAGAACGAATGGAAAAAAATCGGTCATGTACCAAGACGTGATAGTGATAAAATTTGGAAGCAATTTAAAGGCGCTTGTAATCACTATTTTGATAAAATGCATGCGGCACGTAAAGCAGAAGATCAACATTTATTTGATGCGTTTGACAAAAAAGTAAAACTTCTTGAAAGTCTAAAAGCTATGGAGCTTACTGAAGATCCTAAAGCAGATATTGAAGTTTTAAAAGCTAAAATTGCAGAGTGGAAAGAGCTAGGTCATGTACCACAAAACAAACGTTATATAGACGGTAAATTCTACAAAGCTATTGATGATACTTTTGATAAGCTTAAAATGGATAAAGCGAAATTAGAAATGATTAAGTTTGATAGTAAACTTGAAAATTTAGCGAATCCTGATGATACAAGATTATTGGACAATGAGTATAATTTTATCAAAAAGCGTATTGACGAGATTAAATCTGAAATTAATCAATTAGAAAACAATTTACAGTTTTTCTCTAATGTAAAATCTGACAACCCTTTAGTTAAAGATGTACATAAAAACATCGCAAACCATAAAAAGGACTTAGATACTTGGAAAGCTAAATTGACAAAAGTACGTGGAATGTATTCTTAATTTTTTATTCCAATACACTTTAAAATAAAATTACGATCACTAAAAAAGCCCAAACAAAATTTTTGTTTGGGCTTTTTTTGTCTAAACTATTTATTGCAAATACTAAAATAGCTTACTTATGAGATTCTCTTCTGTCAAATTTTCCATCAATAAAAACAAGGATATGAGACATACCTAAAGAGTCATAGCTCCCTTTTATTTCTCGTATATAATACCTATTCTCATTTCTAACCTTTTCAGGATCATTCCAATTTATATGGACAAATTTTGGCTGACTTTCTTTTACAGTTTCTATCGTAGAATTAGGTTCAAGATTATCCATCCAATCTATAGTGTCATTGTAATAATTTTTACAGCCGATTACTAAATGCGTACAACATAAAAATAAAACAATACGTGAAAAATTTCGAACTTGTTTCATTTCAATTGTAAAATTCATTTTTAAAATATCACTAGTTCAATTAAGATTACTCAAGTAAACCTTACCATCTTTCATTACAAATACTACTTGTTCTATGGTATCAACAAAATCCGTGGTTATATTTCCTTTTACAGCAATTATATCTGCTTTTGCATCAGACTTTATAACTCCAATTTCATTTTCTTTATTTAAACTAAGCGCAGAAGTATACGTTGCAGATTGTAAAATATCTAGAGGTTTCATGCCTGCTTCAAAATAAGCACGAAACATATCTCTTGAAGATGCACCACGAGTGCTTCCGATATCTGTATAGTTATCAGAACCCGCTACAATTGTAACTCCTTTTTGGATCGCTCTAGTAAGTCTGTTTTCCATCCTTACTAAATAACTATCTATCCAATCTAAATCATCGTTATCGTAACCTGCAAGTTTACTATAGATTTCCATATAGGCTCTACTATTTTCGGTTGGGACCAAAAACACCTTTTTTTCTGCCATTAAAGTTAAAGTTGAATCTGCTAATTTAAAACCGTGCTCAATTCCATCTACTCCAGCTTGTATGGCATTCCATGCCGATTGATTAGTTATGGAATGTGCAACCACACTTAGACCATATGAATCTGCTGTCTGTACAATTGATTTCATTTCATCAATAGATAAATGAGTATTATTCGGAATATTATCCGCACAAATCTTAATAACATTTACGTTTTGATTCACGTGTTCTCTAACCGCAATTTTAGCATCTTCTACTCCATTTATAATACGGTATTCTAAATCTATGAGATTTTGATGTTTTGGTGATATACCATAAATTTGTCCACCTGTAGCTGCCATAATAGGTCCTGATGCAAAAATACGTGGCCCTTCAATTGTTCCTTCATTAATGGCATCACGCAGAGCAACATCTAAAAAAAGTCCAGAATTACCGAGGTCTTTTACACTTGTGATTCCAACATCTAAATATGATTTAGCTCGTTTTGCTCCTCTAAGTGTTCTTATGGCATCACTTTCCATGGTTAATGAGTGAATACTATGTTCGGAAAAATCTTCGCTTGCATCTTGAGAAAAAAGCACATGTGTATGCGCATCTATTAATCCAGGAAGCACCGTGTATGCTGTTAAATCTATAATTTCAGCACCATTAGGAATCGTACTATATGTTCCGATAGATACAATTTTATTACCCTTAACATGAATAACCTTGTTTTTTAAAAGGACATTTTGTTCACTGTTGTATAAAAAACCAGCTTTAATGTAAGTATCTTTTTGCTGTGCGGATAAAATTGTTTGAGAGCAAATGATAATTAATAAAAGGATAACTATTTTTTGCATATTTATTTCTATTTTGTTATTGAATTAAACGAAAAAAAAAGTAATAAATAATTATAGACTCCCTTTTTTAAAGTGATTAATTACCACTTAATTATCACACTTCCCCAAGTAAATCCACTACCAAAAGCAGCCAACACAACGGTATCTCCCTCTTTAATTTTACCTTCTTCCCATGCTTCAGTTAACGCAATTGGAATTGATGCTGCTGTAGTATTTCCGTACTTCTGTATATTATTAAATACTTGGTCGTCCGATAATTTAAACTTACGTTGAATAAATTGTGAAATACGCAAATTCGCCTGATGCGGAATTAACATATCAATATCATCAACCTGTAAATTATTTTTCATCAAACCTTCCATTATCACTTCGCTAAAACGTACAACTGCATTTTTAAATACAAATTGTCCATTCATATGCGGAAAGTAACTCACATCATCAGGATCGTTATCTGCTAGAATATCGCTAACCCAACGTTTTCCCATACCTGGTGCTATCAATACCAATTCTTCAGCATGTTCTCCTTGTGAGTGTAAATGCGTAGATAAAACACCTTTAGAGCTATCTTCTTCTCGGGTTAAAATTGCTGCGCCTGCTCCATCACCAAAAATAACTGTAACACCTCTACCACGCGTGGTTTTATCCATACCATGAGAATGTAATTCACTTCCTATAACAAGAATATTTTTATACATTCCTGTTTTAATAAAGTTATCTGCTACAGACATTGCATATACAAAACCAGAACATTGGTTACGCACATCTAAAGCTCCAACCGTTTTTATATCTAATGCATGTTGTACTTGTACACCTGGACCAGGAAAATACATATCTGGACTCAACGTAGCAAAAACAATAAAGTCAATATCATCTTTATCAATACCAGCACGTTCAATAGCTTGCTTTGCAGCTTTTACTCCCATGCCTGCTGTAGTGTCTTCACTACCCTTTATAGCCCAACGACGCTCTTTTATACCAGTTCGTTCTTGTATCCATTCATCATTGGTATCCATGAATTTAGATAAATCATCATTGGTTACCACATTATCTGGCACGTATTTACCTAAGCCTATTATTTTTGAATTGTACATAATATCTATTTAGTATTGCGAAGTTAATCTTTAAGATACAATTTATTTTTATTAGAATTTATATTCGTTATGCACGCATAATAGATTGATACAGGATGATGACCAAACTACTTTATACCCATAACAAAAAACAAAAAGGCATCCTTTTATAAAGAATGCCCTTTAAAATCATATGGTTTAACTTAATTTTTAATTAGCTTTTGAATGAACTCTCCATTTTGAGACTGAATTTTCACAAAATAAACACCAGCAGATAATTCGGCTACATTTAATTCTTTTTCAAAAATGCTTTTGTTTATTGTTATTGTTTGAATAAACCTTCCATTTAAATCGTATAACAATATAGATTCTATGGCTGTGGCACTCTTAATGAATAAATTATTATAGACTGGATTTGGATACATTGTAATACCAGAATTAAAATAGTTATCCACTAAGGATAAACTTTCTGCAACAGTAGTTGATGCCGTATTTGTAATAATCGGTGCATTAAAATCGAAATAGATTTCCGCTATATTTGTAAATGTATCACCTAACTCTAATGTTGGCAAAGTTTTTATTTTAAAGGTGACGTAACCATCATTGTTAGCATCATCAAAAGGCAAATTAATATTTTCAAAAATGAATTCTACAGTATCGTTAGTGATCCTTGTAATAAAATCGTGGCTAGAGCTTAAGGGAATTAAAGATGAAACATCAAAGAAATTGGGATCTATATCGTCTTTTACAACAATATTTACAGCACTCGCAGAGCCTGTATTTTCAAATCGAATGGTATAATGCACAAATCCACCAACTTTCTCTGGTGCAATAGACACCCCTTCTAAACATGTAATATCGTTTGGGTCAAAAGAATTTACTACTGTTTGGTTTAATTCAAAACTATTATCTTCTGGTAACTCATCTCCAGATACTGGGTTTATTGTTGCTGTAAAATCCAAAACATCATCACCATTTACAGGAAAATTTGGATCTGTTGGTGTATTAATATTCATTGTAATAGCTATATTTACCTCTTGAAAAGGCAATAAATTATTATAATTCCAAATTAATTGACCTTCTGTCTGAAAATCTGCATTTGGGTTAATAACAGTAACATCCATTAAGTCTTCGTTAAATGTTAATATTATATCCCCAGACAAAGTTGTATTCCCCTTATTTTTATACAACAACATATACTCCGCATCAAATCCTGGTCTTGCAACGCTAATAGGCATTAGAATAACTTCTAAATCGTTATGTACACCATCTGGAGTTATACAAAAATCTTGAATATACGGACTACTATCGGTTGGGAAATCAACTAAAATACTAGAAGGTACAACGGTGAAATAATTCAGATTTTCTAATTGAGGGGTTATAGTATGTTCTCCGCTATGAACAGGCAAATAATAATCTCCTGAAGCATCTGCGAAAATACTTTCACTTACTGTACCATCTGTAACATTATATTGTAAATTAGGGAAATTAGAATCCAAGTTATCACATCCATTTCCATCTAAATCATAGGTATTATGTCCAGAAATGTCATAATATATTCCACCTGGATTAAATGAACAATAGGAGTTAACTGTAGTATTCGCATCGGGAAAGTATCCAGAAATTAACAATCTTAAACTGCTTAAATCTGCTTCATCATCGCAGATATAAGTTAAGGTTTCATTACCATCAAAAAAACTCTGAAATGCTATAGAAGAGGAAGTTATTGGATGGGGCTGAGTATTATCAATACCATTCTTTAAAATCAATGTTGTTAACCCATTGTTCTTACAATCAAATGCAATCACATTTGGATTAGAATTAAAAGGAACAAGATTTAAGTTTTGACTCAAATCCAAAAAATCAATTTGATTATTATAACAATGGAAAAAATTCAAATTTGGACTTTCACTAACATCTAAATCCGTTAATTGATTATCATTACAATACAGCTGCTCTAATGCAGGTGTCCCAGAAACATCTAAAGTTGTTAATAAACCATTTGTACTAGTTATTGTTTGAAGGTTAGGTTTTTGACTCGCATCTAAACTAGTTAATAAATTACCCGAACATGATAATGTTTCAAGATTAGCACCTGCCCCTAAATTTAAAGAAACTAATTGATTGCCTCCACAATTTAAACTTTCCAATACTAGGTTTTGACTAACATCTAAACTCGACAATGAATTTACACTTGTATTAATTTCTATAAGTTCCGTATTTTGTGTGACATCTAACGCTGTTAATTGATTATAACTACAATTAAAATACTGAAGATTATATTGCTGCGTCACATCCAAAACTGATAGTTGATTATTATCACAATTTAATTGACTAATTTCAACATTTTGAGTTAAATCTAAATCAGTAAGTTGGTTATTTCCACAAACTAATTGTTCTAAATTAACGCTCTGTGTTAAATCTAGTATAGAAAGTAGATTGTTTGAGCATCCTAAATAATTTAGATTGATATTTTGACTTAAATCTAATTCTGAAATTTGATTGTCTGTTAGGTATAAAGTTTCAAGACTCAAAAATTGAGTTAAATCAATTTCAGATATTGAATTATCACTTAACCATAATTTTTCAATATTAGCAAAATATTCTAGACCTTCTAATGACGCTATACCCTTATTATTAAGAAATAAAATCGTTATTTGTGAAGCCTCTGAAGTGTCAATTTCCCCATCGTTATTAATATCAACATCTGCATTAGGATATAAAACTCCCTCTAAATTAGTGACATTATTATTTACTAATGCATCCTTTAAATTAGCATCAGGAATATTTATAATCTGAGCCTGGCTTACGGCAAATGATAAAAGGCTTAAGAATAACAAGTATTTTTTTTTCATTGTTTAGTTGAGTATTGGGTGGTTTGAAACAAACATAAACTTTTTTATGTTGGAATCTATTTTATAATGTCACTTTGTCACATTTTAAGTCTTGGTATTTTATTTGACTATAACTAAACATTCAAATTAATT
>TARA_R110002111_G_scaffold240619_1_pt1 | contig 20089 bp, 11 predicted proteins | sample TARA_R110002111 | Tara Oceans TARA_R110002111 (sample SAMEA4397363) | marine metagenome | biome: Polar Biome; feature: [ZZZ] marine water layer (ENVO:01000295); material: water (ENVO:00002006), including particulate matter (ENVO:01000060) such as... | depth 199 m | reverse complement strand
TTTTTTTTTAGAAAAATTTAAGTTTTTTAATCTGGTTCAATATTTAGTTGCTTTTACTTTATATAATACCATTTAATCAAGAATGTTTTAAGGTAGATCAAGTTGAAAAAGGGTTCTATTTTATGATATTGTGGATTTATCCATTTAAGCGGGTAAAATCAAGGAAAAAAATCTTTGAAAGCAAAAAATCATTCGAAATTATATATCAAACAGTTGAAGATCAAAATTTTAGAATCAAAAAAGTATTTCAAAACGTTTACTTTAGCCCCTTATAAGTTCGGAGTGATATTTTAAATTTCAAAACTAAATGTAATAATTTTAATTTCGTTTAATTTCGTTTTGAATTATTTTCATTAAATTTGAAGCAAAACAAAATAGCACTAGGTATGAAAAATTTTATAATCTTATTTTTATTGCTGAGTATAGTTTCGTGCCAAACAAAAACTAAGACTGAATCTAAAAAACCTAATATTCTATTAATTGTTGTTGATGATCTAGGTTATGCGGATTTTTCAGCTTTTAAGGACTATGATGATAGTGTTTCAACGCCGAACATATCCCGTTTGGGTAAGTCAGGAATTGTTTTTACACAAGCTTATGTTACTGCACCAGTTTGCAGTCCTTCGAGAGTAGGTATATTAACTGGAAAAAATCAAATTAGATGGGATAAACCGGCAAGTTGGGGTCCAGGTTTACCAAATGATGTGAAAACCATAGCTGAATATTTAAAAGAAGCTGGGTACGAAACTGCACGTATTGGAAAAAATGACTTAGGTAGAAATTTTCATAAAAATGATGTGCGTGAATATCCATTGCAGCATGGTTATGATGAGTTTTTGGGCTTTAGTGCACATGCACATGATTATTGGTTGAATTCACAAGATATTAAAGACCGTACTCCAGATCCTTATGGCACTAGTGCACTTTTAGGTCCACTAATGTATAACATGGGAGAAATAAGTTATGATGAAGGTTATCTTACCGATATTCTAACAGATGAATCTATTGCCTATATAAAAAGAAAACGTGATACCCCTTTCTTCTTAACATTAGCATATAGTGCTGTACACCACTTAATTCACGAAGTTCCTAAAAAGTATTTAGATAAATATGGTGCTAAGGAAATAGCGAATTACGACCCAGATAGTTTGCTTGCTTTTAAAAAACACAAACCTGGAACTTATTCAGCTTATTACGATAAATACTCACGAGTTGGTGCTATTAAAGCACATGAATTGCGTAATTATTATTTAGCAAATTTGAATTGTTTAGATGATAACATTGGTCGTGTTTTAGATGCTTTAAAAGCAGAAAAACTGGATGAAAACACACTTGTAGTTTTTATTTCGGATAACGGTGGCTCGCCATTAACGGGAGCAAACAACTCGCCACTTACTGGAGGTAAATATTCACTATGGGAAGGAGGGATACGCGTCCCTTTAGCTATTAGTTGGCCAAATAATATAGAGGCAGGAAAAACAGTTACTAATTATGTTTCGGCAACCGATATTTTACCTACCATTTTAGATGCGGCAGGAGTAAAAACTAACGATAATACGCTTGACGGTATAAGTCTATTTAAACCAGACCCAAACAGGCTGTTAGTTTGGAAATGGCAAAAAACTTTTGCTGCGAGACAAGGCGATTGGAAATTAACCAACGCCAAAGAGAATCACTGGAAAAGTGAACCTTCGTCCCAGTATATAGTACCTGTTATAAATAATATGGAGCTAAAACTCTTTAATGTTGTTGATGATCTAGGTGAGCGTTTTGATTTGGCTAAAAAACATCCGGAAAAAGTAAAAGCATTAGAAATGGCTTATAATAATTGGATTGATGCTAATGTAAAAAAATAAGAACTATTTAAAAGTTATAAAGTATTTAAACTACAGTAACCTTAACTCCTTTTTCTTCCAGTTTTTGCTTATTAAAAAGTGAAATATTACGATCGGTTATAATTTCGTGAATGTCGCTGAGGTTACAAATTTTAGCAAAACTCTTTTTCCCAAACTTTGAAGAATCTGCCAAAACAATTATTTTTTGAGCAGAAACTAACATTTTTTGGTTTAACTGTGCTTCTTCAAGGCTGGTGGTTGATAAGCCATAATCAAAATCGATACCATCAACACCTAAAAAAAGTTTGCTGCAAGACACATTGCTCAAAATATGCGCCGCATAAGACCCTATTACCGAAGCAGAACTATGACGAATATAGCCTCCAAGCTGTAAAATCTCTATGTTCTTATCATGAATTAAATGTAAAACTACATATAAAGAAGAGGTAATTACTGTTAGTTTGTTTTTGGGTTTTATAAATTTTGAAAGTGCCTGAACCGTTGTTCCGGAAGCAATCAAAATAGAATCATTTTCGTTAATTAATTTTGCTGCCGCCTGAGCAATTCCATTTTTTTCTTCAACTGAAATCTTTTCTTTTTCAATGACTGCCTTTTCATTTATATAAGGATTCTCTAATGAGGCACCTCCATGTGTTCTGTGTAAAAGCCCTTTTTCTTCTAAAAATTTTAAATCTTTCCGAATTGTTACAGCTGAAACATTTAATTTATTACATAAGTCTAACACTTCAACGTGCTTTTCTTTTTCTAGAGTGGTTAATATAATTTCATGTCTCTTCATAAGGATACTAGTTATTATATGAGTTTACTGCAATAAAACTTCTTTTTTCCTTTCTAATTCAACAAAAAAAGAAACCTTAACTACAGCTACAATTCATATAAAGAAAAAATCATTCTCGAAAAGGAGGTACAGGCTATTTTCTTTAACAGTAAATTTAAACTATAACTGTATTACAAATATAAGTAAATGAAAGCGAATGAAAATAGTACTAAATGACAAGTATAAGTTATAGTAATTCAGGTATTTAAAATAATTTTGATTTCATTTGCTTTCGTTTTGTAATTTTTTTAGTACATTTGAAACTAAATAAAGTTAATCATAATTAAAACCAAATCGATTTGTTTAATAGAGATACGTTAATTGAACAGTTAAAATCAAATTCCGAGTGGGATGTTATCATTATTGGCGGAGGTGCCACAGGTTTAGGAATTGCTTTAGATAGTACAACACGAGGCTATAAAACCTTGCTTTTAGAACAGGTAGATTTTGCTAAAGGGACATCAAGCCGTAGTACTAAGTTAGTGCATGGCGGCGTTCGTTATTTAGCGCAAGGTAATATCGATTTGGTTAAAGAAGCGTTATACGAAAGAGGGTTGATGCTTAAAAATGCATCGCATTTAGTGAGTAATCAATCGTTCATTATTCCGAATTACAGATGGTGGGATAATTTTTTCTATAATGTAGGATTAAAAGTATATGATTTTTTAGCAGGAAAATTAAGTTTTGGCAAATCTGTTAGAATTTCTAAAGAAGAAACAACTAAGCGATTAGAAACTATAAAGCGAGATAAGCTCAAAGGTGGTGTTGTTTATCATGATGGCCAGTTTGATGATTCAAGACTCGCTATAAACATCGCGCAAACCTGTATTGAGAAAGGTGCAACGGTTTTAAATCATTGTAAAGTTCAACAGTTGTTAAAAAATGATGAAGGGATAGTTAGTGGTGTTGTGGCTAAGGATACAGAAACTAATGAATTATATTCGTTAAATGCAAAAGCGATTATAAATGCTACAGGCGTTTTTACTGATGAAGTTTTAAAAATGGATGACGGGGATGCTAAAAATATTATTCGGCCAAGCCAAGGTATTCATCTTGTTTTAGATAAATCATTTTTACCGGGGAATGATGCGATTATGATTCCAAAGACCGATGATGGTAGAGTATTGTTTTTAGTGCCATGGCATAATAGAGTTTTAGTTGGAACTACAGATACATTATTAGATAGTCATAGTTTGGAGCCTAAAGCACTTGATAAAGAAGTGGATTTTATTTTAGAAACAGCTAATAGGTATCTTACAAAAGGGGTAAGCAAAAAAGATGTGTTAAGTATGTTTGCAGGATTACGTCCATTGGCAGCTCCAAAAGATAAATCCGAAATAACTAAGGAAATTTCTAGAAGTCATAAAATTATAGTGTCAGATTCTGGTTTAATTACCATTACAGGCGGAAAGTGGACGACATACAGGCGTATGGCTCAAGACACTGTTAATAAAGTAATTGAATTGGGTAAATTACCTTATGCAAAATGTATTACCTCAGAGTTATTAATTCATGGAGCTAATGGCACAGTAGATAAATCGCAGCATTTGTATATTTATGGAAGCGATCAAAAAGGAATAGAACAGCTTATTAAAAAATCTCTGGAATTAGGCGAAAAACTACATGAGCATTTAGAATTTACAAAAGCAGAAGTCGTATGGGCAGTTCGTAATGAAATGGCTAGAACTATAGAAGATGTTTTAGCAAGACGTGTAAGAATCTTGTTTTTAGATGCAAATGCAGCTATTGAAATTGCGCCTATGGTTGCAAAGATATTAGCCGAAGAATTAAATAAAAATGAAGACTGGAGGCAAGAACAAATCTCTAATTTTATAGAAATAGCAAGTCATTATAGAATAAAATATTAACTTTAAAAGACGCTTAACCAAGGCCATTACTAAATAACTAAAAATATGAAAAAATCAATTTTACTTTTATTTATAGTCACTCAAGTATTTTTTTCCTGTAAAAACAATACTAATCAAAATAATTATGTCAAAGTTGATGGTTTTTCGCAGTCAGCAAATCAACAATTAAAACTGTTTTTTGAAAAACATAAAAATACTGAAGGAAGAAAAATTGCTGTATTTGATGGTGACGGAACAGTAATGGGACAGACACCTCATTACCTTGCAGATGAATGTATGTATCAATATGCAAAAGAAAATCCAGAATGGAAACCAGAAATCATAGATACGATAACAAAACTTTCAAATGTATCACTTCCGTATGTTAAATATAGGGTAAAATATATTTCAGGTAAACCATTACAATTTTATCGTGATTTAGGAGAAAAAACCTTTAACAAATATTATAAGGATAAAATTTTTAAACCTGTAAAACAATTAATAGAAATTTTAAAAGAAAAAAACTTTGAAGTTTGGATAGTTACAGCTTCGCCTGAAGGAATGTATCAGCAATTTTTAAGTAAAGAATTTGGTATTCCAATAACAAATATAATAGGTGTGAAATCTGTTATTAAAAACGGAATTATTACAGATGATATAGTTCACCCTGTACCACAAGATGAAGGGAAAATGGAAGCTATTGAAACTTTTATACAAGGTAAACCGTTGTTGGTTGCAGGAAATAGTAGAGGAGATAAAGAAATGATTGAATTTAGTGGAGATCTTAAAATTATTGTTAATCCTGATGAACATATTGCTGAAGGGCAAGAACAAAGTATTGCAGATTATGCTAAAAAAGAAGATTGGTTAATAGTTAAGATTGATGATATTCCAAGAGGTGGTTTTCCATCAATTTCATCTGAAAATTTTGGAGTCAGATTAAATAAAACAAGAAAATAAATAGCTAAAATTATGGCTAAAGAATTAAGTTACAGTAGTAATTGAGAAAAAGAACAAGTAATAAATTTTACTAAATTAAAAAGTATATGTTTAAATTATTACAGCAACCACCAAATAAAAAACCAATAAGTAAAAACAATATAGATAAAACGTATAGTAGAATGCGTTGGCAAGTCTTTTTTGGCATTTTTATTGGGTATGCAGGTTATTATTTAGTTCGAAAAAACTTTGCTTTGGCAATGCCAGATTTAATAGAGCAAGGATATACTAAATTAGAATTAGGAATTGCATTATCGGGTGTTGCTATAGCATATGGTTTAAGTAAATTTTTAATGGGAAATGTTTCTGATAGAAGTGATTCTCGAAAATTTATGGCAATTGGTCTATTCATGTCTGGATTGATAATGATAACAATGGGTATTTTTCCATATGCAACTTCTTCCGTAACTATAATGTTTATTATTTTGTTGTTAAATGGGTGGTTTCAAGGAATGGGTTGGCCTCCTAGTGGAAGAATAATGGTGCAATGGTTTTCTATAAGAGAAAGAGGAACTAAGGTGTCTTTTTGGAATACGGCACACAATATTGGAGGTGGGTTAATAGGTCCATTAGCAATTTTTGGAGTTGCATTTTTTAATGATTGGCATGCAAAGTTTTATTTACCAGGAATGATTGCCGTTTTTATAGCGGGTATTGTTTACTTAACGCTTAGAGATAAACCTGAGACTGTTGGTTTGCCGCCAATTGAAGAGTATAAAAATGATTTTCCAGAACTTATTAAAGGGGTAGATCAAAATAAGTCTATTTCTGCTAAAGAAATTTTCGTAAAATATATATTCAAAAATAAGCTACTTTGGTTTATAGCTATCGCTAATATATTTGTTTATTTAGTTAGATATGGAATTTTAGACTGGGCACCTACATATTTAAAAGAAGTAAAAGATTTTTCATTAGAAGAATCTGGTTGGGCATATTTTTTATATGAATGGGCTGGTATTCCAGGTACTATAATTGCTGGAATTGTAAGTGACACATGGTTTAAAGGTAAACGGGCTCCAGTGAGTGTAATATATATGCTGTTAGTTTTAATTTCAGTTATAATATATTGGTTAAACCCAGCTGGAAACCCATTAATTGATAATATTGCTTTAGTTGCAATTGGATTCCTAATATATGGACCAGTTATGCTAATTGGAGTTCAAGCTTTAGATTTAGTACCAAAAAATGCTGCGGGCACAGCTGCTGGGTTTACTGGTTTATTTGGATATTTAGGAGGTGCTTTAACAGCAAACATTATAATGGGTTATTTAATCGATAATTATGGTTGGGATAGTAGTTTTATGCTGCTTATTGGAGCATGTATCCTTGCAATTATATTTATAGGGTATACTTGGATCATAGAAAATAAAAATCATAAGCTAAAAAATATCAATAATTAAGTCAACAAATACTTTTATTACCTTAGGTTTTATTAGTTTATTTTGTCTTGTTCAATTAAAAAGAAATTAAGATTGGGAACAACACGAAGGTATAATATTATATTGTAATGATGTTCCCAAAGACTCTTCTCATTATATCGATTTAAATATAAAAGAGAGCAAAAGCAATCTGAAGCCAGCTCAAATATCTAAGTAAATTATCTACTACAAATCAAGTTTTTGAATTTTAGTTTTTTCTCTTAAAAGAGTAAAACTTATTTTTTTGTAGACTAATTTTATAAAACTACCTTTATAGATAGATTTGGCTACTCATTTATATGTTTAAATTTTTTAAAGGCATGAAAAATTTTCTGCTCACTTTCTTAATGTACTTAAGCTTGATTTCTTTTGCTCAAGAGTTACCACCTATTGAAAAATTTACGACAGAAAATTACAAAGGAGACAACCAAAATTGGATGATTTCTCAAGGACAGGATAATTACATCTACGTTGCAAATAATAAAGGGTTATTGGAGTATAATGGTTCAGAATGGGGAACTTATACCTCGCCAAATAATACTATAATTAGAGCGGTAAATGTTATTGGAAGTAGAATATATACTGGCTGTTATGCTGAGTTTGGATATTGGTTAAAAAATGATTTTGGAACGCTTGAATATGTTTCTTTAACTTCTAAACTTGATAAAAAATCACTTGAAGACGAACAAATTTGGAATATTATAGATTATAACGAATGGGTTATATTTCAGTCTAGTGACAATATTTATTTTTACAATTCAGAAACTGATGCCTTCAAGACTATTTCTGCTAGCGATATTATTTATAAAATATTCAAAGCTAATAATCGTATTTATTATCATGTTGCAAACCAAGGAATATATGTGGTCGAAGACGGGAAGCCTTTACTGTTAATTAGTAATGCCATTACCAAGTTAGAACGAGTTATCAATGTATTCCAAAACAACGAAGATTTAGTTCTGCTTACTCGGAATTCCGGATTTTATTCATATCAAAATAACATATTATCACCTTGGAGAATTACAGCAGATAATATCTTAAAAAAAACAAATATCTTCAGCAGCATTAAACTTCTGGATGGTAGTTATATTCTTGGAACTATTTCTGATGGTATGGTACATATCTCTAAAAACGGAGAATTTGATTATCAAATTACCCAAAAAAAAGGATTAAGTAATAATACGGTTTTATCAGTATTTGAAGATAAAGAAAATAACGTTTGGGCAGGTTTAGACAATGGTATTAATTGTATTAATGTGAAATCTCCAATACGAACATTTTTTGATTATGAAGGTGTTTTAGGAACGGTGTATACTACGCAAGTTTTTAATAATGTGCTTTATATAGGTTCTAATCAGGGTTTGTTTTATAGAAAATTGAACGCAGTAAATGATACTTTTAATTTTATAGAAGGTACCGCAGGACAGGTTTGGAGTTTATTTAATTATAAAAATGAGACACTTTTTTGTGGGCATCATTTAGGAACTTTTACTATTAATAAAAATAAGGCTACGAAAATAAGTAATGAATTAGGTGCTTGGACATTTAAACCTGTTCCTAATCAAAATGATGTAGTGCTTCAAGGGAACTATAATGGGGTATTTGTTCTGAAAAGAAATAATGGAATTTGGTCTCTAAGAAATAAAATTGAAGGCTTTAAAAATTCTTCAAGATATCTTGAAATCAATGATAATTATCGAGTGTGGGTAAGTCATGAGCAAAAGGGCGTTTTTAAATTAAAATTGAATGATAGTTTAACACGCATAGAAAAACTTCAAGTTGAATCGAGTATTACGTTGGGTAAAAATTCAAGTTTAATTAAGTATAAAAATACTATCCTTTATGCTTCTGATGATGGTATCTTTAGATACGATAATAAGAGCAGTAATTTTGTAAAAGATTCTATTTTAAGTACATCTATAAAGAGCGGTGAATATATTTCTGGTAAATTAGTAGTTGATAAAGATGAAAAACTCTGGACGTTTTCAAAAGAAAATATTAGTTACATAGAGAATGATGATATAACAAATAAACCCGTAGTTAAAAATATCCCAATTCCATCTAAATTAAGAAAAGGTGTTTTAGGGTTTGAAAACATATCATCTATCAATAATAACAGCTATGTTTTAGGAACTGCTAATGGTTATATTACCATAGATGCCACAAGGATAAATGATAAAAAAGACTACTTTGTTTATCTAAATTCTGTTGGTTTACAAAATATCGATGATCTAACAACTAGTTATCCTATTGCAGTTGGAAGTGAGTTTGAACATAAAGCGGGTATTTTAATATTCAAATATTCAGTTCCTGAATACAATAAGTATTTAGATGTAAAATATCAATACAAGCTTGATGGCCATAACAATAAATGGAACAAATGGTCTGGCAATTCTCAAGTCTCTTTTGAGAATCTTTCGTTTGGAGATTATAACTTTCAGGTAAGAGCGAAAGTTGGCAACCAATTGTCGCAAAATACAATTTCTTATAGTTTTAGAGTGCATAGGCCGTGGTATGTTTCAAATACAGTATTAATTTTATATGCTTTGTTGCTCCTTTTAATTCTATATGTCACCCATAAAGTTTATAAGCGTCATTATATTAAAAAGTTTAAGCGGGAACAAATGGAGAGTGGGCAGGCTATAATGCAAATTAAAAACGAAAAACTAAATCAGGATGTTGAGAATAAAAATCGAGAATTAGCAATCTCAACTATGAGTATCATTAAGAAGAATAGAGTTTTAAATAAAATTAAAAAGGAATTAAAAAGAAATAAGAATAACGATAATATTGCAGCAATAAAACTTATTGATAGTAATTTAAATGATGCAAAAGATTGGTCCTTTTTTGAACAAGCTTTTAACAATGCAGATAAAGATTTTTTAGATAAAATAAAGCAGATTCATCCAGATTTAACACCAAACGATTTACGTTTCTGTGCTTACCTACGCCTTAATCTATCTTCTAAAGAAATAGCGCCTTTACTAAACATTTCAGCTAAAAGTGTTGAAACTAAACGTTACAGATTAAGGAAAAAACTTGGTTTAGAACACGATAGTGGACTTGTTAACTACATCTTAAAGTTTTAGTAACACGACAAGGTTCAATTTTACCACGACATTACCACGACAAGTGTTATTTTTTCAATGTTTTCATGAGTTATAATGATAAATTTACAAAACTTCAATATCACAGTATTTATTGGTGTCTTGGCGGTAAATAGTAATATTTATTTCATTATAAATTATGATGTTCGTTTTTTATCGGCATAAAAATTATTGTTTTATCAGTATTTGAAACTAATTTTATGAATAGTTAACTTTAAATGTTTTCTAAGCATTTATTGAAACTATAATTTTGAAACTAAACTAAAAACTACAATTTTATGAAACTAAAACTCTTTAATCAAAAAATCAAAGTTCTGTTTTTGTCTTTGTTTTTGTTCGCTTCTCTTGGAGCAACACTACAAGCACAACAAACAGTTACTGGAACTGTCTTTTCAGCGGCAGATAATATGCCACTACCAGGCGCAACTGTTCTTGTAAAAGGAACCTCCAATGGAACATCAACAGATTTTGATGGTAATTTTTCAATATCAGTAAATGATAGTGGAACTACGTTGGTTATATCTTATATAGGATATGTAACAAAAGAAATGGCAAGCACATCAACAGCAATGACTATATTGTTGCAAGCTGATGAGAATGTGCTAGACGAAGTTGTAGTTGTTGGATATGGTACGCAAAAGAAAAGTGATATCGTTAATGCCGTTGCTACTACCAATATGGAGCAAGCAATATTAACACCAACCTCAGATGTTAATGAAATGTTGAGAGGTAGAATTGCAGGACTACAAGTAGATGTAGGAGGAGGTACATTAAGACCAGGTGGAACATCTAATATTATTTTTAGAGGTAGAGCATCTATTGAAGGTAATGTAAGTGCTATTTATGTGGTAGATGGTATTATTAGAGATGGAGGTATTGAAGATATTGACGCTAATGATATTGAATCTATTGAGTTTTTAAAAGATGCTTCTGCACAAGCCATTTATGGATCTCGTGGTGCTAATGGTGTGGTTTTAGTGACTACAAAAAGAGGTAAAGCTGGCAAGGTTAGTGTTAATTATCACGGTTATTTTACAACAAGTTCCATCGAAAGAAATTTTGATGTGTATAGTGGTCAGGAATTTGCACAATTACGTCGTGAGGCATTTAGATCCACTGATGCTAATGACGAATATGCTAATGAAGATGAGGTCTTTTCTCCAGCTCAATTAGAATCCATTGCAAATAATCAATTTATAGATTGGGAAGACGAGTTAGTAAAAAAAGGTCTAGTTAATAGTCAAACTATAAGTGTAAGCGGTGGTTCAGAATCTACTAAAGTTTTTGGTAGTGTTAATTACTTTCAACAAGATGGTATCATACCAACATCCAAATATGTTAGGAAAACATTACGTTTAAACATAGACCAAAAGGTAAGTGATAAAATATCAGTTAACTTTGATTTAAACTTACTAAATGATGATACAGATCGTGCTGCAAATGTCAATTTAATAACAACGTCTCCATTAGGAAGAGCTTATAATGACGATGGAAGCCTTACACAATTCCCTAGTGGGGAAGACGGAAGCACAACGAGTCCTTTATGGAATTTACGAGAACAAAATAGTGATGAAAGAGGTAATGATTATGTTATTAACGTAACACCTATCTGGCAAATAACAGATAATCTTAAATATCAATTAAAAACAAACTTTACTAGACGTACTACAGAAAGTGGACAATACTTATCATCTTTAAGTTCTGCTGGTGATGACGTAAGAGGTATTGCGCGTATCCAAAACCAATTAAGAGAGTCTTATTTAGTTGAAAACATATTAACTTACAACAAAGCAATTAATGAGAATAATAAATTAGATCTTACGGCTGTACAATCTATTCAGGAAAATACATTTAGTAGAACGTTTACACAAGCTGAGGGCTTTACAAATGAAAGTTTAGGATATAATGGTATTACTGATGCCATAGGTAATGTAACTGTAGAGCGCGATAAAAACCAACAACGATTGTCTTCATTTTTAGGTAGAGCAAGGTATAATTTAATGGACAAGTATCTGTTTGAAGTTACAGGAAGAGCCGATGGTGCGTCAGTTAACTCAGAAGGTAATAAATGGAGTTTCAATCCGGCAGCGTCTTTCGCTTGGCAATTACATAGAGAAAGCTTTTTAGAGGATGTTGATCAAATACAATCTTTAAAGTTACGAGCTAGTTACGGTTCTTTAGTTAATGATTTGGGTCGTGCATATACCTCGCTTTTTACAGCTCAAGGAGAAAATTATATTTTTGATGGCGAATCTGCTTCAGGGTATTCACCTTCTGTAATTTTACCAAATCCAGACTTAACATTTGAAACTGTTACAACTGCTAACATTGGTTTAGATTTTAGGCTTTTTAAAAATATATTAGTAGGTGATATTAACTGGTATGATTCTAGAACTACTGATCTTTTATTAAGACGTCCTGTACCTCCAACAACTGGATTTCAATACACGTTTTTTAACGCTGGGGAATTGCAAAACACAGGTATTGAAATAAATTTAACAGCTAATATTATTAACACAGATGATTTTAAATGGTCAGTCTCAACAAATTGGTCTAATAACCGTAACGAGTTAGTAGAGCTTTATAATGATGGAGATGGGAATCCAATTTTAAGAGATGATGTTTATAGATATTATGTCGGTCAACCAATTGGTGTAATTTATCAATATGAATTTGATGGTATTTGGCAAGAAGGCGACGATTTTGCAAACGCACCTCAGGTCAATCCAGATTCAGCACTTACACAAGACAACCTTAGACCTGGTGATATTAGAATTAGAGATACTAATGGTGTTGATGAAGAAGGTAATGAAACAGGAATTCCAGATGGTAAAATAACTCAAGAAGATCGTGTATTTACAGACCCAAATCCAGATTGGTTTGGATCATTATCTACAACTATTGCTTATAAAGGCTTCGATTTATTTGTAGATTTTTACGCAGTAGAAGGAGCAACAAAAGTAAATCCATTTTTATCATCATCCTTTGATAATGGAGGTACTTTACAAGGACGATCAAACGCTGTTAGAGTGGATTATTATACACCGGAAAATCCATCAACGACTTTTCCTAGACCGAATTTTGATTCTCCACCTGATTATATAAATGCTTTAGCCGTAAAAGACGCGTCTTATATTCGATTAAGAACCGTTAGTTTAGGTTATACATTTCCTGAGTCTTTAACATCAAAATTAAAAATGGAGCAGTTAAGGTTATACGTAACTGGATCAAACTTATTTACAGATACAGATTATATTGGTTATAGCCCAGAGGTAAATATTAGAAACGTTGGTTCTAATGCAGATACAGGTTACCCAGATGCAACGTCTTTTACGTTTGGAGTTAGAGTTAATTTTTAAAAAAAACATTATGAAAGCGAACATTTTTTATTCAAAATTTAAAGGTAGTTTGTTACTATTTTTAGCATTAATACTGGTTGTTTTTTCTTGTGAAGACTTCCTTAACGAACAACCATCAACACTAATTGATTCAGATTATATATACACCACAGAAGAAGGTTTAAAATCGGGTGTGGTCAGTTTATATAGATTTAATAGAGATCGTTATGATACGCGAGTTGAGGATTATATGGGTGCCGTTATAATGTCCACTAAAAGTGATTTAGCCTTTAGTAGATCAGGGTATACTGGTAGAATGGGTAGATATACAAGAGGGATTTCTCCACTTGATTTAGGGGCTAGATTTACCTCAACATTGTTTTGGAAACATTTTTATAACATAACTAATAAAGCTACAGCGATTATTAACGCTGCTGAGGTCATTGATGGTGTTGATGAAGATGCAAGAAAAAAAGTGCTTGCTGAAGCTCGATTTTTTAGAGCAAACTCTTATTTTTATTTATACCGTACTTACAACAATATTTATGTGACTACAGAAACAGTAACGGTTGATAATGCTTTTGATGTTGTTAATGATAGATCTACAGATGAAGAAATATTTGCATTAATAAATAGCGATTTAACTTATGCGATTAACAATTTAGAATGGACGGATGACTTTGGACGTGTCACAAAAGGAACCGCTAAACATGTTAAAGCAAAAGTTGCCATGTGGCAAGGCGATTGGACTGAAGCTAAAAATCAAGCAATATCTGTAATAGAAGATCCAGAAAGCCCACACGCGTTAGTAGAATCAACTGCAGATGTATTTAATAGTGATAAAAACCATTCTGAATCTTTATTTGTAGTACAATCTCAAAATGACTTATTAGGTGGTGGTAATGCTAACTTTATAAATGCTAATTACGTCACTCAATATTTCCAAATTCCTGGTGGAGTTGCTCAACCTAGTACCGAACTAGGAGGAAGAGGATTCTCTCGTGTATTGCCGAATCTGTACTTATTAAATCTTTTAGCTGAAGACCCAAATGACACTAGAGATGATGACACCTATTTTAGACTTAAATATTACTTTAACTCAGGACCTAGAACTGGTCAGGAGATTGATGACTACGAGCCTATTACAGATTTAAATAATCCTAGCAGTACTTATGTAAATTATTATAGATTTATACATCCTTCATGTATGAAATTTTTTCAAACAGATAATACTTTAGATTCTTACTTTCAAAGAAACAACATCATGGTTTATAGATTAGCAGAAACTTATTTAATTGCTGCTGAGGCTATTATGAGATCTACAGGAGACCCATTACCATATATTAATGCAATAAGAAATAGAGCTAATGCAGCACCATTAACATCTGTTGATCAGCAAGCAATATTAGATGAGCGCGCTAGAGAATTGGCTTTTGAAGGACAACGTTGGTTTACCATAAAAAGAATGGGACAAGATGTAATGGATTTTCAAATGACAAATTATGCCGGCGATGGTGAGTTTTACCCAAGAAATTTAGGTGCAAATGACCCTAGAACTAATTGGCAATCGCATTATATCAATTGGCCAATTGCGCAAATAGACCTTGATTTATTAGGTCCAAATTATCCACAAAATGAAGGATACAACGAGTAATAAAAACAACTAAGAAATATCATAATTAATAGCATAGTTTAGTTTAGTTTTAACTTAGGGGCAAGTAATTGCCCTTAAGTTTTTTTAAAAATCCACTAATTTTAGGAGATAGTAATTTTCAATCTTTAAAAAATGATATCATTTATGGGAAATTATAAGCGTTATATATTTTTATTATTGATAGTTATTAGTTTGACTTCATGTGATTCAAAGAAACAAGAAAAATTTGTTTTTGCAGATAACGTGGTTATTGCTCACCGTGGTGCTTGGAAACAAAAAAACCTTCCAGAAAATTCCATAGCATCTTTAAAACAGGCTATCGCATTAAACTGCGTAGGTTCAGAATTTGATGTGAGAATAACTTCAGATAGTATTTTAATTGTAACACATGATGCCGATTATCATGGTTTAATTGTAGAAGAATCTACTTATAATAAGTTATCAAAATTTAAACTCCCAAATGGCGAAAATCTACCAACTTTAAGAGATTATATCAATGCAGGATTAAAAAACAATAGCTCTACAGGTCTTGTCTGCGAAATTAAACCTTCAAAAAATAAAGAAACGAATCTTTTAATGGCTGAGAAAGTTGTGGAATTGGTTAAAGAACTCAATGCAGAAAACCATATTCTAACATATATCAGTTTTAGTTATACTATTTTAAAAAAAATAAAAACTTTAGACTCTAGTGCTAAAATACAATACCTTGATGGTTCAAAAACTCCTGAAAGATTAAAAGAAGATGGTATTTCGGGTCTAGATTATTTAGTTTACAAATATAAAATACATCCTGAATGGATTTCTAATGCTAAAAAATTAGGTTTAACCTTAAACACTTGGGTAGGAAATAAAACCGAAGACATCGATTGGTTATTAGCAAATGAGTTCGATTATATTACTACAGACGAGCCAGAACTTGTTTTTGAAAGGCTAAAAGAAAGCCCAATAGAAAAAGGCTACGAGTTAGTCTGGAGTGACGAATTTAATTATAAAGGCAAACCAGACCTTACTAAATGGACTTATGATTATGGATTTTTAAGCAATCGAGAAGAACAATATTACACAGATAGTTTAAAAAATGCCCGAGTAGAAAACGGCAATTTAATTATTGAGACTCACAAAGAAAAAGCAGCTAATAAAGATTATAAAAACGAGGACTTTAAAAAGAAAAGTTGGGTAAAATATATTGCCGAAATTGATACAGCAAAATACACTTCAGCAAGATTAAAAACTATGGGTCTCGCTTCCTGGAAATATGGACGGATAGAAGTGAAAGCTAAACTCCCAAAAGGGGTAGGTTTATGGCCTGCTATTTGGATGCTTGGAAATAACAGAAAAGAAGTAGGCTGGCCAGAATGTGGTGAGATAGACATCATGGAGCATGTTGGGTTCAACCCCGATTCTATTTTTGGAACGATTCATACAAAAGCCTATAACCACACGAAAGGTACTGAAAAAGGTAAAAAGATTTTTATTAATAAGCCTTACGATGATTTTCATGTTTTTGCTGTCGAATGGACTCCCGAAAAGATGGATTTTATTTTAGATGATACCGTTTATAATCATATAGAAAACGAACATAAAACAAAAGCAGAATGGCCGTTTGATCAAGAGTTTTATTTAATATTGAATGTGTCTGTTGGCGGTATGCTTGGTGGACAAAAAGGGATTGATGATTCGATCTTTCCACAACAAATGCTAATCGATTATGTTCGGATTTTTCAAAAAAAAAATAACTAAAATGAAGTGTTATTCTATTGCAGTATTGGTTTTGATTATGAGTTTTGCAAGTTGTAAAAAGGAAAGTAAAACTACGAGTGAAGGAGGAAACGAAAGTAAAAGCCTTAGTGTGATGACTTATAATATCCGATTGGATGTAGCATCAGATGGCGAAAATGCATGGGCAAATAGAAAAGATTTTTTAAGCGCTCAAGTACAATTTTATAGTCCCGATATTATGGGAGTTCAAGAGGCAAGACCAAATCAAATGGAAGATTTAAAATCTTTTCTTATAGATTACAAAACCATTGGAATTGGACGAGATGGTGAAAATAAAGGTGAGTTTTCGGCGATTTTTTACAATTCAAAAAAAATAAAAGTTGAAAACGAAAATACCTTTTGGTTGTCTGAAACTCCAAGTAAAATATCCAAGGGTTGGGATGCTGCTTATCCAAGAATTTGCACTTATGGATTGTTTACAATTTTAGAAAGTAATCAAAAAGTATGGGTATTTAATACACATCTTGACCATGTTGGAGCTGAGGCACAATTACAAGGCATGCAATTAATTCTCAAGAGAATAGCATCTTTAAATACAGAGAACTATCCAGTAATTGTTATGGGCGATTTTAATGTAGAGCCAGATAGTCAATTAATCACAAATCTTAAACAACAGATGAGCGACTCAAAAGAACGCTCAAAAATCACATTTGGTTCAAACGGTACTTTCAATGGCTTTAAATTTCATGAACTTATTACAAGAAGAATTGATTACATCATGCTTTCTAAACATCCAAATTTAGAAGTTGCTAAATACGGTGTTTTATCCAGTTCTATAGATTTCAAATATCCGTCAGACCATTTTCCAGTATATGTTGAATTAAACTTTAATTGATTTTATGATAAAACAAGTATCCGCCATAGTTTTAACATATGTTTTACTTTCTCTTGTGATTTTTTTTGGTTGTAAATATAACACCAATGAGTATTCTGAGAACAGTAAATCAAATTTGAATAAAAACATTGAAACTAAAGTTGACTCTGTTCTGAGATTAATGCACCTTAATGAAAAAATAGGTCAATTGGTGCAGTATAGCGGTAAATGGAACGCCACAGGGCCTTCTTCTTCTGAAAACGATCAGCATAAATTAAATAAGCTTAGAAAAGGAGAAGTTGGTTCTATGCTTAATGTAACATCAGTAGCTTCCATTCGCGAAACTCAAAAAATCGTTATGGAGCATTCCCGTATAAAGATTCCTCTAATTTTTGGGTATGATGTGATTCATGGCTATAAAACTATTTTTCCTATTCCATTAGGAGAAACTGCAAGTTGGGATTTAGACATTATCCAAAAATCGGCAGAAATTGCAGCTAAAGAAGCTGCAGCTTCGGGTATAAATTGGACCTTTGCACCAATGGTAGATGTATCTAGAGATGCCCGCTGGGGAAGGATTATGGAGGGTGCTGGCGAAGACCCATACCTCAATTCAGTTGTAGGTGTAACACGTATAAAAGGCTTTCAAGGAGATGATTTATCACAAACGAATACTATAGCTGCTTGTGCAAAACATTTTGCTGGTTATGGTTTTGCTGAAGCAGGTAGAGATTATAATACAGTAAACATTGGCGAGAATGAGTTGCATAACACCATTTTACCACCATTTAAAGCAGCCGCCGAAGCTGGAGTAGCCACGTTTATGAATTCGTTTAATGATATTGATGGTATTCCTGCAACAGGACATAAAGTATTGCAAAGAGATATATTGAAAGGAGAATGGAGTTGGAACGGATTCGTTGTTTCAGATTGGGGTTCCATTAGCGAAATGGTTGCTCATGGTTATGCAGAAGATAAAAAACATGCAGCTGAAATTGCCATGAATGCAGGTAGCGATATGGATATGGAATCGTATGCTTATGAAGCGCATTTAGAAAAATTACTTAATGAAAATAAAATTGATATTTCCCAAATAGATGAAGCTGTTAAGCGTATTCTAAGAATTAAATTTCAATTGGGATTATTTGATGACCCATTTAAATATTGTAATGAACAACGTGAAATTGATAATGTTTACACGAAAGAACACTTAGCTATTTCTCGTAATATAGCAAAGAAATCAATTGTATTGCTTAAAAACGAGAACAAGTTATTGCCTATATCTAAAAATGTTAAAAGTATTGCGGTTATTGGCCCTTTAGCAGATGACAAGGATTCTCCATTGGGAAACTGGAGAGGGAAAGCGGCATATAATTCAGCAGTATCATTGTTAGAAGGTGTTAGAAATGCTATTGGAGAAAAAACCAAAGTGCATTATGGAAAGGGCGTGGATTTAACAGTACCAACACTAGAACCAGGAAAAAATCAATTTTTATATCCTTTAAAATTTAATAATACTGACAAATCTGGAATTGCAAAAGCAGTTGCCATTGCAAAAAAATCAGAGATTGTTTTATTAGCCATAGGTGAAAATGCATATCAAACTGGCGAGGGGCGGAGTCAAACTAATATTGGGTTTTTGGGACTTCAAAATGAATTATTAGAAGCTGTTTATAAAGTAAATAAAAACATTGTGATAGTGTTGATGAACGGGAGACCATTGGATTTGAGCCATGTTTCAGAAATTGCACCTAGTATTTTAGAATGTTGGCATTTAGGCTCCGAATCTGGAAATGCCATAGCAGATGTACTTTTTGGAGATTATAATCCCTCTGGCAAGCTCCCTGTATCGTTTCCGCATCGTGTTGGTCAAGAACCTTTGTATTATAATCAAAAAAGCACAGGACGACCTTATAGTAACAGACATGTTACTTTTTCTGGATATAGAGATTCTCCTAAATCAGCATTATATCCTTTTGGATTTGGCTTAAGCTATACTACATTTAGCTATGGGAATTTAATATTAGATAAAACAGAAATTACTACTAGTGGCGAGTTAAAAGTATCTGTGGATGTCAAAAACACAGGGAATAGAGTTGGAGAGGAAGTGGTACAACTTTATATTCGTGATTTAGTAGGTAGTTTAGTAAGACCTATAAAAGAATTAAAAGGTTTTGAAAAAGTGATGTTAAAAGCAGGAGAGGTTAAAACAGTTTCATTTATTGTCAATTCGAAAACATTACAATTCTACACTGCCAGTAAAAAATGGGAGGTCGAATCTGGTAAGTTTAATATTTGGGTAGGCGGCAATTCTAATGCGCCTCTAAAGGAAACCTTTATAGTAATTGATGATTAATTCTATTAATTTTAATACACCAGACTTTCATGTGCTTAGGCTTTAGCGTCTTGGAAATTCGAGTCTCCCCGCCCGCACTGTAAAGGAAAAGCCGACTTATATGA
>TARA_R110002111_G_scaffold155534_2_pt1 | contig 20237 bp, 18 predicted proteins | sample TARA_R110002111 | Tara Oceans TARA_R110002111 (sample SAMEA4397363) | marine metagenome | biome: Polar Biome; feature: [ZZZ] marine water layer (ENVO:01000295); material: water (ENVO:00002006), including particulate matter (ENVO:01000060) such as... | depth 199 m | reverse complement strand
AACGACATTAAAAACGAAATCAAAGCCGAAGTCGATAAGATGAAAGCAAATGATGAAAAAGTTCCGCATTTAGCAGCAGTAATTGTTGGTAATGATGGAGCAAGTTTAACTTATGTTGGTAGTAAAGTTAGAGCATGTGAGCGTGTTGGTTTTGAGTCTACAATGGTGCGTTTATCGAGTACAACGAGTGAAATTGAGTTGTTAGATAAAATTGAAGAATTAAATAAGAATAATGATATCGATGGCTTCATTATACAGTTGCCATTGCCACGTCAAATTAATACTCAAAAAGTATTAATGGCTGTAGATCCTAATAAAGATGTGGATGGATTTCATCCTATGAATTTTGGGAAAATGGCATTGGATATGTCTACTTTTATTCCTGCTACACCTTTTGGGATTTTAGAACTCTTAGAACGTTACCGAGTGGATACTGACGGCAAGCATACTGTGATTATTGGTCGTTCTCACATTGTTGGTCGACCTATGAGTATACTAATGGGTAGAAAAGGTTTCCCTGGAAACTCAACCGTAACTCTAACGCATAGCCACACCAAGAATATTACACAGATTACATCACAAGCAGATATTATTATATCAGCATTAGGAATTCCTAATTTCTTAAAAGCAGAAATGGTGAAAGATGATGCTGTTATTATTGATGTTGGTATCTCACGTGTAGCTGATGATTCTGAAAAAGGTTATTATATAACAGGTGATGTAGATTTTGAAAACGTTAGTAAAAAGGCAAGTTTTATTACACCAGTTCCTGGTGGAGTTGGCCCAATGACTATTGCGATGTTATTAAAAAACACATTATTGGCAAGAGAGCAACACAGACAGGAAAATAGATAATATTTTTATATGGAATTACTGAGGCTATGTTTCGTTCAAACAAAAGTAACGATAGGTAGTTTTCAGCATATTATTCCCATTCTTTTTGCAATTGGCTTTACTATTTTTCTAGTAAAATATTCTAAGAAACATTTTAATGAGCAACAAAAACAAAAGGCTATTCACTATTTAGGGTGGGTGGTTTCTGCTACGCTTATTGGATTTCATCTATCTCGAATACTTTTCAGTAATTATAATTTTAAAACCGATTTGCCACTTTACCTCTGTAGTTTAATGGCGCTTCTTATTCCTTTTTTTACACACTACCGGAAGTACTGGATGTTCGAAATATTAGTGTTTTGGATCATAGGAGGCACTTTACAGGCTGTAATTACGCCAGATATAACGCATGGTTTTCCTAGTTTCGATTATTTTAGATATTGGGTAGTGCATTTAGGGTTACTTTCCATTATTTTTTATTTTGTATTTGAGTTGAAAATGAAACCAACACTGAGAAGTGTTTTCAAATCTTTTTTAGCACTTCAGGTATATGTCGTCTTAATGATGGTATTAAACTACCTCTTAAATGCTAATTATTTTTACTTAAATGAGAAACCTAAATCAGCGTCGTTATTAGATTATTTTGGAGAATGGCCCTATTATATTTTGGTAGGTCAGTTGATTATTATTCCTTTATTTCTTTTAATTTATTTACCGTTTTTTCTTTTTGGTAAAAAAGAAAATCTACTTAGCAAATAACTGACTCATATCTTTAAAAGCTTTAAACTCTAAAGCGTTGCCAGAAGGATCTTTAAAAAACATGGTGGCTTGTTCCCCAACTTGTCCTTCAAATCGTATATAAGGTTCAATGATAAAAGTAATGTCTTTAGACTTTAATAATTCTGCAAATTGTTGAAATATTTCCCAAGGTAAGACAACACCAAAATGTGGTACAGGTACATCTTTTCCATCTACCAAATTAGTGGCAACTTCTGTGGTTTGTTTCTCTTTGTAATGAATAACTAACTGATGTCCAAAAAAGTTATAATCTACCCAATGATCACTACTTCGTCCTTCTTCAAAATTCAAAATATTAGTATAGAAATTTCTGCACTCAGTTAAATTATGAACTGGAATTGCCAGATGAAAAGGAGAGAGTTCCATGATTAATAGTTATTAGACCTGTCTATTGTTTTGGGTTGAAATGTTTTTACAGAATCACTTATAAGAGTATTTAATTCTTTAAACTCTTCTTTAGTGAGCTCTCTGTACTGACCTAATGATATGTCTAACTTTATATTCATTATCCGAACACGTTTTAAGGTTTGAACCTCATAATTCAAGTATTCACACATACGTCGAATTTGGCGATTTAAGCCTTGTGTTAGGATTATACTGAAGGTAAATTTATCAATCTTCTTAACCACACATTTCTTGGTGCGTTTACCTAAATCTTCTAAATAAATACCACCAGACATGCGTTCAATAAAAGTCTGCGATATAGGAGTGTCAACGGTTACAATATATTCCTTTTCGTGATTATTACTAGCTCTTAAGATTTTGTTTACAATGTCTCCATCATCGGTAAGTAGAATTAAACCTTCACTAGGTTTATCTAATCTTCCAATTGGGAAAATGCGCTTTGGGTAGTTAATGTAATCAATAATATTGTCCTTTTCAACACGTGTATCTGTAGTACAAACAATCCCTACAGGTTTGTTAAAAGCTAGATAAACAAAATCTTGTTTGCGTTCGCCAATAATTTCTCCATCAACTTTTACAACATCTTCAGATGCTACTTTTGTTCCCATTTCTGGTACAACATCGTTTATGGTAACTCTTCCAGCTTCTATTAATCGGTCAGCTGCTCTACGTGAGCAATAACCAGCTTCGCTGAGGTATTTATTAAGGCGTTTTAATTCTTGTGACATGCTGTAAAAATACGATAAAGATTATTCATTAATAAACTCAATAATCTGTGGGATTAGAGATGCGTCCTTTAAGCCATGACCAAAACCAGTCGTAGAAATAAATTTAGAATTTTTATAACGACTAGCAATTAATTGCGCATCTTCATATGGAATGATACGATCATTTTTATCATGAATAATTAAACCTTTTGCGGTAAAGGTCTCCGTGAAATTAGCTGCAGAAAAATAAGATACAGGTTGCTCAAAACGTTCTAAAACAATTTTATCTAAACCATTAGAAATTCGGTTGTTAAAACCCATCATTGATTTGTATCTATCAAATACACCTGTAAAATGGGCAGGCGCACCTAAAAGAATGAGTTTTTTTATGGATGGTAATTGGTGCTTATGCAAACAAAATACGCTTGCCATACCACCAACGGAATGACCCATTAAAACATCTGGCTGAAACTTTTTAGCGACTATATTTATAAATTCAGAATATAAAACAGCATTAAATTGTTTGCCGTCAGATCTGCCATGAGCAGGAGCATCTAAAGCAATAATATTGTAGTCTTGTGCTTTTAAGTCTTTTAAAATATATTCCCAACGTGAGGTGTTACTTTCCCAGCCATGCGCTAACAAAACAGTTTCGCCTTTGCCTACCCAACGGTAGGTTGCAATTTCCATATTGTTATATTTGACTTCTTCAAAATAAGCTGATTCTATTATGCGTTTTTGGTCATCGTTATAGCGTCCTTTTCTTGGAGATGCAAATAAACTGAGCGCCTTTTTAGAGGCGTATTTAGATGAAATTAAACTCGTTGCATTGAGTGCATTTCCAATAGATTTTATTACAAAACTACTCATATTAGTTGTCTTCTCTATTTACGGCTTCTATTGAAAAAGCAGGTAAGCAAATAGCTAAGTATTCGCATGGTTCAGTAAAAGGGTTAGAGTATTGTAATCTGGTATTTTTTTCTACTTTAATAGATTGACCTGCCTCTAAAACTATAGTTTCGCCATCGATGATAAATTGTTTTTTTCCTCTAATAATAAAGGTGTATTCATCAAATTCTGGAGTTTGAAAAGGTTCAAACCAACCAGCAGGTGCAACCATGTGTGCAATACTTAATTCTGAGTTTCCATCTGTGGCATTTCCAAAGTGTTCTTTTATAATTTTACCGTCGTCTGTAGGCACTACAAATGGCGAATTTTGAATTGTATATTTTTGCTTTTTGTGCATACTTTTAACTGTTTACCTAAAATTAAGATATCTAACTTTAAACTACCAATGAATCATAAAATATTTAATCTTCGCTTTTCCAGGAATTTGAATAGGGTCAATAGTCATATTCATATCAAAACGCATACTAGCTGGTAATTCCTTTTTGTCAATAGTGAAAGATGCATTTATTTCATTCACAGAAACAACAATAGCATTTATAAGATTATCTACTTTTGAAATTTTATAAGCTTCATTAATATCTTTATACGTACTTAGTGTAGATATATTTTTCTCAGTTTTATAACGTTCATCAATAATATTAACACTTGAAATAACTGAAGTAGAATCTAAAGCCTCTTTAGGCGATAAGTCTAATAGTTTTTTTCCACCTTTTTCAAAAATTTCAATGGTATTTACAGAGCCTATAAATTCATCTCCTGCAATATAACGTACTACTGAGTCATTGCTAAAAATGGCTTCTAATTCTCTTACTTGTGTAGAGTCGGTTAATAACCCAATATGATTCTTAGCTACAGCAAATGGGTTTGATGCTTTGTCTGTGGTGCAACTAGTTATTAGTAGGCCACAAATTAATGCTGCAAATAGGGTGTTTTTTATTTTAGATTTAGACATTATTTTATTTAATCATTTTACTTAATATTCCTAATACTCCTCTTATAACGGTTGCACTGGTTAAAACCTTAACAATAGGATTCATTCTTGTGCTTTTTCTTCGGGTTGTGCTTGTTTTTCTTTTGCTTTCAGCGCGTTTTAATGCTTCTTTTTCTTCTTTAGCTTTTTGTTTAGCTTCTTCAGCTTCGGCTTGCTTAATTTTCTCATTAAGCATTTCGTAAGCACTTTCTCTATCAATCTCTTTATTGTATTTTCTAGCTAATTGAGATTGTGCTAATAAGCTGCCTAATTCAGATTCGGTTAAAACATCCATTCTACTCATTGGTGCGCGCATCATGGTTGCAGCCAACGGAGTTGGTTTTCCTTTTTCGTCTAATGCAGACACTAATGCTTCTCCAATTCCGAGAGACGTTAATACTTCCGCTGTATCGTAATATTCTGTATCTGGATAGTTTTGAGCGGTTAATTTAATCGCCTTTCTATCTTTGGCCGTAAATGCTCTTAAAGCGTGTTGTACTTTTAAACCTAATTGGCCTAAAACAGATTCTGGGACATCGGTTGGACTTTGCGTAACAAAATATATACCGACACCTTTACTACGTATCAGTTTTACAATACTTTCAATTTGATTTAATAAAGCATCAGAAGCTTCATTAAATATTAAATGTGCTTCGTCAATAAACATAATTAATTCTGGTCGTCCACTATCTCCTTGTTCTGGGAACGTAGAGTAGATTTCAGCTAATAAACTCAACATGAAAGTTGAAAACAATTTAGGCTTATCTTGTATATCTGTTAATCTAATAATATTGATATAACCTCGACCATTCTCATCGATACGCAATAAATCTTGAGTGTCAAAAGACGTTTCACCAAAGAATAAATCGCCGCCTTGTTGTTCAATTTCAATTAATTTTCTAAGGATGGCTCCTGTAGATGCTGTTGAAATACGACCATAAGATTCTTCAAATTCTTTTTTGCCTTCACTTGTAGCATATTGCAATATTTTCTTAAAATCTTTCAGGTCTAATAGTGGCAGATGATTATCGTCGCAATACTTAAAAATCACTGAAATAATTCCTGCTTGTGTTTCCGTTACATCTAATATTCTAGAAATTAAAACAGGTCCAAATTCACTAATAGTTGCTCTAAGTCTTACACCATCTTGTTCAGATAAAGTCAATAATTCTACCGGAAATCCTTTGGCTTCAAAAGGTAAGCCAATTTTTTCCATACGTTCATCAATCTTAGCATGTCCAGGACTCGGTTTTGCTAAACCACTTAAATCACCTTTAATGTCCATTAATAAAACAGGAACACCTTTTTCAGAAAGATTTTCAGCTAATACCTGTAGCGTTTTTGTTTTTCCAGTACCAGTTGCTCCAGCAATAAGGCCATGTCTATTCATGGTTTTTAAAGGGACATTTACAAAAGTGTTTGTTATAGTTTCACCATCAAGCATGGCAGAACCAAGGGTAATATAGTCGCCTTTAAAGGTGTTTCCTTTGTTGATATCTTTTATGAATGCTTCTGTATTCTTCATTAGTGAGAAAATTTGGATAAAAATACTGTAATTTTAATCAAGTTTAAAACAGAATTGCGCTAACTCATTACTTTTTACTAAGTATTGCAACAAATTACTGTGTACTTATTAATATATTTGCGGTCTATGACAAGAAGAGAACGACAAGAGTTAATAGATAAAGGTTTGTTATTGCCTTTAATGGAAGAGTTTTATACGATTCAAGGAGAAGGATTTCACAAAGGTACTGCTGCTTATTTTGTAAGAATTGGTGGCTGTGATGTAGGTTGCCATTGGTGTGATGTTAAAGAAAGCTGGTTAGCAGAATTACATCCACCAACTGAGACTGAAAAAATTGTTGAGAATGCTGTAAAATATAGCAATACCATTGTTGTTACAGGTGGAGAGCCTTTAATGTGGGACATGGGACCTTTAACGGCACAATTAAAGGCCAAAGGTGTACAAACACATATTGAAACTTCTGGTGCTTATGAGTTATCTGGTACTTGGGATTGGATTTGTCTCTCACCAAAAAAGATGAAATTACCAACTGAAAGAGTTTACGAAAAAGCACACGAACTTAAATGTATTATCTATAATAAAGACGATTTCCGTTTTGCTGAAGAGCAAGCTGCTAAAGTAAATAAAGATTGCATATTATATTTACAACCAGAATGGAGTAAGCGTGATAAAGTGGTGCCAATGATTGTAGACTATGTTATGGCAAATCCAAAATGGAAGGTGTCTCTTCAGACACATAAGTATTTGAATATACCTTAGAAACTAAAATATACTAGTTTTTATTATTTTTTTAGAAACCCTTAATTTTTATAAAATGATAAGACATTTATGGAAGGAGCAATGGAAAACCGTTGTTTTTGATGATTTTGTGCATCCCGATGAAAAATATCAATTATCTAATTACGGTCGATTAGCCCGAATTAGAAATGGAAAAAAAGTTCTTTTTGAACCCTATAAGATGCATGGTTACTTGTATTTTAAAGTAAAAAAAATAGAAAAGGGGAAATTCAAAACATACTATTTGCATAAAATACTGGCTCAACACTTTTTAGAACAAAATGATGGAGTATACGTTATTCATTTAGATTACGATAAATTGAATAATCACATAGATAATCTTAAATGGGTTACAAAACGCGAAAAAGAAATTCATCAGTTCTCTAATCCTAGCTATAAAAGGCCAGAAAAACTAACTTCAGCAAAGCTTTCAGAAAACGATGTTAGACGTATAAAAAAGATGTTAAATGATCCAAATAGAAGAACGAGGTTAAGAATAATAGCAAAGCGATTTGGTGTTAGCACAATGCAACTGCAAAGAATTAAAACTGGTGAGAATTGGGGACATGTGCCATCACTATAGTAGGTATCTCCTCAGATTAGATTTAAAAAAAAGAGTTTTTTTCTTTGAATTTTGATGGAGCTTTATGATAACTTAAATGCTATTATTTAATACAAAATAAACTATAACAGTTGTGTTGTTATTAAATGCAATTAGAACTTAATATTTAATTGAAGTCCTAACCTAAATGCACGCCTATGTCATTTTTTTTGTGTTCAAGAAGTGCTAGAATAATGACGAAACTAAAAGAAAAGAAAGGAGGCTTTTTAGGGAGATAAATATGTTGAGTATTACTTTGTTTAGCTAAAATTTTGGTTAAAATTTAGCCATAAAAAAGTTCCGAGTATAATTACTTACTATAATCGGAACTTAATGTTTTTTGTAGGTAATAATTACACTCTAAAAGGTACGGCAACTCTCACAGTTCCCCAGCCTAAATGCATATTAATACCATTATCAGATTTATCAAACGCAATAGAAAATGCTTCTAAAGATTCTTTTCCCTCTGTAACAGGTACTGTTAAACGTGCAACGTCATTTTTTTCATTATAGAAATAACTACCCCAAACATTTAAGTCTGTGTTAATAATTGCTGTCCATTCTTTCTTTCCAGGAATCATATAAAAAGTATAAGTTCCTGCTTTTACTTCTTTATCTCCAAATTTCATGTCTTTGTAAAGCGTAATCTCTGCAGCTTCATTGGCTCCGGTTCTCCATATTTCTCCTTCTTTAGCTAATTTATCTACAGAACGACCTTTTAATTGTGGACGACTATAAGTGATTTTAATAAGTTTGTTAGCGTCTTTGTAGTCAGAAGGGAATGAAGAGGCATCCATTGGACTTTTGTCTAAGTCTTTAAATTCTTGTGCATTCACATTAAATGATAATAACATTGTAATTGCAAAAGCAACCGTTGTAAGTAATTTTGTGGTTTTCATAATCATTATTGTTTTTTGTTGGGTTAAAAATAGAGTTTATTCTGTGCGCTCAGTCGTAAGGAAATACTAAAATTTACAGATTAACAGATAAACTATTTATTTAAGGATAAGTTAGTTTTAATATGGTTCATTTTTTTAATTTTTTGTTTTAAATCGTAACCATTATTGTTTTTTATGTTTTTAATATGAAAGTTTAACTTCATATTTGTCCTCTAATTAATAATGTAAGGTTTATTAAAGCCTGATTAAAAAGATAAAAGTTATGTGCGGAATTGTATGTGCGTTCGATATAAAACAAAAAGTTGAAGATTTAAGACCTCAGGTATTAGAGATGGCAAAAACCATTCGTCATCGTGGACCAGACTGGAGCGGAATTTATAGTGATGATAAAGTAATTATGGCGCATGAGCGTTTGGCTATTGTAGATCCTGCCTCGGGAAAACAACCGTTATTAAGTCCTGATAAAAAACTAATTCTTGCAGCCAATGGAGAAATCTATAACCATAGAGCTATAAGAAAACAATTTGAAGGTAAGTACGATTTTCAAACCCAAAGTGACTGTGAAGTAATTTTAGCTTTATACCAAGAAAAAGGGGTGGACTTTGTAGATGATATGAACGGTATTTTCGGTTTTGCTATTTACGATGTAGAAAAAGATGAGTATTTCATTGCTAGAGATCATATGGGAATTATTCCTTTATATATAGGATGGGATAAAAACGGAACATTCTATGTGGCTTCAGAATTAAAAGCACTAGAAGGCATTTGTACTAAAATAGAATTATTTCCTCCAGGACATTACATGTCTAGCAAAGATGGTGAATTTGTTAAATGGTACAAACGCGATTGGACAGAGTATGAAGCTGTAAAAGATAACGAAACAAGTATTGCAGAGGTAAAACAAGCCTTAGAAGATGCCGTGCATAGACAGTTAATGAGTGATGTGCCTTATGGAGTATTATTATCTGGTGGTTTAGACTCTTCGGTAACGTCTGCCATTGCTAAAAAATATTCTGAAAGACGTATCGAAGCAGATGATAAAGAAAAAGCGTGGTATCCTCAATTACACTCGTTTTCAGTTGGACTAGAAGGTTCGCCAGATTTGGCAGCAGCTAAAAAAGTAGCAGATCATATTGGTACAGTTCATCATGAAATTAAATTCACCATCCAAGAAGGTTTAGATGCTATTAAAGATGTTATTTATAATATTGAAACTTATGATATTACGACGATTCGTTCGTCAACTCCAATGTATTTAATGGCGAGAGTTATTAAATCCATGGGAATTAAAATGGTGTTATCTGGAGAAGGTGCCGATGAGTTATTTGGTGGGTATTTATACTTTCATAAAGCGCCAAGTGCACAAGAGTTTCATGAAGAAACAGTTCGTAAATTAGATAAGTTGCATATGTACGATTGCTTAAGAGCAAACAAAAGTTTAGCAGCTTGGGGAATTGAAGGTCGTGTACCATTCTTAGATAAAGAATTTATGGATGTCGCTATGCGCATCAACCCAAAAGATAAAATGATCAACGGAGAGCGCATGGAAAAATGGGTCGTTCGTAAAGCATTTGAAGACATGATACCAGAAAGCGTAGCATGGAGACAGAAAGAACAATTTTCTGATGGAGTAGGTTACAGTTGGATTGATACCTTAAAAGAGCTAGTTGAAAAAGAAGTGACTGATGAGCAAATACAAAATGCATCATTCCGTTTTCCAATAAATACACCTCTAAACAAAGAAGAATATTATTACAGAAGTATTTTTGAAGGTCATTTTCCAAGTGATGCAGCAGCATTAAGCGTACCTCAAGAAGCAAGTGTAGCATGTAGTACTGCAACAGCTTTAGAATGGGACGAAGCATTTAAAAACATGAATGACCCATCTGGTAGAGCAATTGCTAATGTGCATGCAAAAGCGTACTAAAATGACCATAAATTGACTTTTGTAGGTCTATTTAATATAAATTTTAATCTCAAAATCTCGCATTTGCGAGATTTTGTGTTTTACTCTTGCGCTTATGCTAAGTTTAATTTTGTAAAATCGATTTTAAGGTCTTTTTTGAGCGATTTAAGACACTTTTTTAATAATTAACAAATGTTGATAATTTTTGTGCGTAATGCGTAAAATGCTTTTAAAAACCTTTAATAATCCTTATATTTGTTAGTATTCAAAAATGATGCACTTGTGTCATTTTTTTATGCGATAAATCGAATTAAAACTTATTAAAATAATGAGCGAGAAAAGAGAAGAGTTTAACAAGGATAATTATTCAGCAGATAGTATTCAGGCTCTAGAAGGTATGGAGCACGTGCGTATGCGTCCTTCTATGTATATTGGTGATGTTGGTGTACGTGGTTTGCACCATTTAGTATATGAAGTAGTTGATAACTCTATTGATGAAGCATTAGCTGGTCATTGTGATAATATCACTGTTATCATTAATGAAGATAATTCTATTACCACAGAAGATGATGGTCGTGGTATTCCTGTAGATTTACACAAAAAAGAAGGTGTTTCTGCATTAGAGGTTGTAATGACTAAAATTGGTGCAGGTGGAAAATTTGATAAAGATTCTTATAAAGTTTCTGGTGGTTTACACGGTGTTGGTGTAAGTTGTGTAAACGCATTGTCTGAGCATCTTAAAGCAACGGTTTATAGAAAAGGTGAGATTTGGGAACAAGAGTATGAGCGTGGTAAAGCGATGTATCCTGTAAAAAAGGTTGGTGAGACAGACAAGAGAGGAACGATTGTTACTTTTAAGCCAGACCCAACAATTTTTACTCAAATTTTAGAATATAACTACGATACTTTAGCAAGTCGTTTACGTGAATTAGCTTATTTAAATAAAGGCATTACAATTCATTTAATTGATAAGCGTCATAAAAAAGATGATGGTGAATTTGAGGGTGAAACATTTCATTCTGAAGAAGGTCTTAAAGAATTTATCAAGTTTTTAGATGGAAACAGAGAGCCTTTAATGAAAGATGTTATTTCGTTTGAAGGAGAAAAGAATGGTGTACCTGTTGAGGTTGCTATGATTTATAACACATCTTACGCAGAAAATTTACACTCATACGTAAACAATATTAATACACATGAAGGTGGAACACACCTTTCTGGTTTCCGTCGTGGATTAACACATACCCTTAAAAAGTATGCTGATGAATCTGGAATGTTAGACAAATTAAAGTTTGATATTGCAGGTGATGATTTCCGTGAAGGTTTAACAGCTATTATTTCGGTAAAAGTACAAGAACCGCAATTTGAGGGGCAAACAAAAACGAAGTTAGGTAACCGTGAAGTATCAGCATCTGTGTCACAAGCCGTTTCTGAAATGCTTACAGATTATTTAGAAGAGCATCCAGATGATGCTAAGATAATAGTTCAGAAAGTTATTCTAGCAGCTCAAGCACGTCATGCAGCTCAAAAAGCTCGTGAAATGGTACAGCGTAAAACTGTAATGAGTATTGGTGGTTTACCTGGTAAATTATCAGATTGTTCTGAGCAAGATCCTGCAAAATGCGAAGTTTATCTAGTCGAGGGAGATTCGGCAGGTGGTACTGCAAAACAGGGTAGAGATAGAATGTTTCAAGCTATTTTGCCATTAAGAGGTAAGATTCTTAATGTAGAAAAAGCCATGACGCATAAGGTTTTTGAAAATGAAGAAATCAAAAATATCTTTACAGCTTTAGGTGTAACTATCGGAACAGAAGAAGATAGTAAAGCCTTAAACCTTTCAAAATTAAGATACCATAAAATTGTGATTATGTGTGATGCCGATATCGATGGTTCGCATATTGAAACTTTAATTTTAACTTTCTTCTTCCGTTATATGAAGGAGTTAATTGAAAATGGTCACATATATATTGCAACACCACCTTTATTCTTGGTGAAAAAAGGAGCGAAAAAAGAATATGCTTGGAACGATGAAGAGCGTCTTGCTTTAATGGAACAATATGGAGATGGAGCAAAAATTCAACGCTATAAAGGTCTTGGAGAGATGAATGCTGAACAACTTTGGGACACTACAATGAATCCTGAGTTTAGAACGTTACGTCAAATTCAAATAGATAATGGAGTAGAGGCAGATCGTGTATTCTCAATGCTAATGGGAGACGAAGTGCCACCACGTAGAGAGTTTATTGAAAAGAATGCTATTTATGCTAATATTGATGCATAATTGCTAGTCTATCAAATACAAATCTGAAGTATTTATTTCAGTTATTAAAACACCCATAATTGGGTGTTTTTTTGTTTTAAGCTGTTTTTAACTACAATATAGGGTCGTTAAAACGCAAAAATAAACGATTAAGTGTTGTTTTTCAATTTAATTTTATATGTTTACGGCAAACTAAAACCAAGATATATGAAAAATTTAATCGCTTCAATTCTTTTAATTGTAAGTTTTCAATTCGCTAAAGCTCAGGATTTAGAGACTATTCTTTTGGCAGCAGACGATGCTAGTTTGTTATCTCAAAACTATTTAAAACCTGCAATGGAAGGTTTAATGTATAGTATGAATGGTAGTTGGGCAACAACGGCCAAAGTTCATAAGAAATTTGGATTTGATTTAACCATAGGAGTAAACGCTTCACTAGTTCCAGATAAAGCTAAGGCTTTTGCTTTTGTGCCAAGTGATTATTCATATTTAACATTAGCTAATAATGAAACAGAATTACAAACCGTAATGAGTGAAGACGATTCAGAAGTGATGGTTAATGTGAAAATCCCTAATGAAAATGGTAACGGAACATACAGAGTTGTGAGTTTTACTATGCCAGGAGGTATTACAGAAGATTTACCAGTAAATGCTGTGCCTGCTCCAGTAGTTCAGATTGGTTTTGGCTTACCATTTAAAACGGATATTAAAGCACGTTTTGTACCTACACAACGCTATGATGACGTTGAGGCGAAATTACTAGGATTTGGTTTACAACACGACTTAACACAGTATTTAGGCATAATAGATAAGTCTCCATTAAGTGTTTCAGTATTGGGTGCATTTACAAATATGAGTGTTACCTATGATATGGACGACCAAGATGCATCAGATAATGTACAAGTTATTAATGGAGAAGCAGAATTTAAGATGAATACTTGGACCGTTCAAGCATTAGCGTCATTAGATTTTAAATTCTTGACTATTTACGGGAGTGCTGGTTATAATAGTGGAAAAACAACAGCTAAAATGAAAGGGGATTATATATTAACATATGATATTGAGGATGAAAACGGAAATCCTGCCGGATTGCCAGAAGACGTAAATATTACTGACCCAGTAAATTTAGACTTTGAAGCTAATGGAATGCGAGCAACATTAGGCATGCGATTAAATCTAAGCATTTTTAAAATATTTGCAGATTATACGTTTCAAAACTATAATACAGCAACTGTTGGTATTGCTTTCAGTGTTAGATAAGTAATAGTTATAATGTTTAAAAAAGAGCAATCATCTGATTGCTCTTTTTTTTATTTTAATAGTATGATTAATGTCATGGAAATTAAAACCTAAAACCTTAAATTTGTATACTAAATTATTTAACGGATAAAAAATAAAATAGATATGAAAGTAACCGTAGTAGGCGCAGGTGCAGTAGGCGCAAGTTGTGCAGAGTATATAGCAATTAAAAACTTTGCTTCAGAAGTTGTAATCTTAGATATTAAAGAAGGTTATGCAGAAGGGAAAGCAATGGATTTAATGCAGTGTGCATCCTTAAATGGATTTGATACTAAAATTACAGGAAGCACCAACGATTATGCAAAAACAGCAAATAGTGATATTTGTGTAATAACTTCAGGTATTCCTCGTAAACCAGGAATGACACGTGAAGAATTAATAGGAATTAACGCTGGTATTGTAAAAACAGTATCTTCTAGTTTAGTTGAGCACTCTCCAAACACTATAATTATTGTAGTGAGTAACCCAATGGATACCATGACATATTTGGTACACAAAACAACAGGTTTACCAAAACATAGAATTATTGGAATGGGTGGAGCTTTAGATTCTGCACGTTTTAAATACAGATTAGCAGAAGCATTAGAAGCACCAATTAGTGATGTGGACGGAATGGTGATTGGTGGACATAGTGATACAGGTATGGTACCATTAATTTCTCATGCAACAAGAAACAGTATTAAAGTATCTGAATTTTTGTCTGAAGACCGTTTAAATCAGGTAGCAGAAGATACTAAAGTAGGAGGAGCAACATTAACAAAACTTTTAGGAACATCTGCTTGGTATGCTCCAGGAGCAGCAGTAAGTGGGTTAGTGCAGGCTATTGCTTGCGACCAAAAGAAAATATTCCCATGTTCTACTTTATTAGATGGTGAATATGGTTTAAGCGACTTATGTATTGGTGTACCAGTAATTTTAGGTAGAAACGGCATCGAGAAGATTGTAGATGTATCATTAAGTGATGCAGAGAAAGAACACATGAAAGCAAGTGCAGAAGGTGTTAAGAAGACTAATAATTTATTAGAATTATAAGAATTATTTTTTTAGAATAAGAAAGAGGATTGCACCAACAATCCTCTTTTTTTATTAAGATTAATGACCTTTAAAATAATAATTTTAGATTAATTATAAATGTGCCTTTAAATAAGTCGTTATGGCACTTTTATATTTAACTTTTTAAACAACCTACGCTGTTTATAATGAAGTATTTAAATTCTATAAATCACTACAGAGCCCTAGCTATCGTATTTATTGTTGCGATACATGCCCAATTTGTAGCTGGTCTAAAACTAGATACTTACATCAATCAATTTTTTTTCAATGTAATTAGTGGAGCAACTTTAAATTTTTCTTTTATCTCTGGCTTTGTGTTTTATCTCGTATTATATAAGAGGTATAAGTACTCAACTTTTGTTAAAGGACGCGTAAATAGATTTTTAAAGCCTTACTTGTTTTTATCAATATTACCAATTGTTGTTAGTTTAATTATTATGCCGATGTATTGGGATAATTCTAATTTAGCAGCATATAATAGCTGGTTTTGGTATATAATTTCAATATTTAAATATGTCATTACAGGAGCTCATATTACGGCATATTGGTACATCCCTTTTGTGATTATTATGACGCTAATGTCACCACTGCATGTAAAGTTTATTAAACTTAAATTCAAACAGCAACTCATCATATTTGGTGTACTCTTAATAATTGCTTCAGTTGTGCAAAGACCTTATACCCGAACGTTTTTATTTCAAGCTGTTCAATCTACGATTTATTTTACACCATTATATGTAATGGGAATAATGTGTGCCATGCATAAGGATAGAATTTATAAACTATTAAAAGGTAAAGATGTTTACCTCTTAATCATTGCCTTAGGCTTTGTTGTTTTACAGACAAATAATGGTGTTTTAGGTCTTTACAAAAATCACTTTTTGGCCTACAATGGTGTAGATTTAATAGTATTTAAAATGGTTTTTATGTGCTTGTTTTTTATGGTGTGGTTACATCGATTTGAACATGTGAGAAGTACTATTATAAACAGTTTAGCAAATACAAGTTTCGCTATTTATTTTTTACATGTTTATGTTTTAAAGCTTATTTTAACAATAAAAAACTATTATAATTTAAGTTTTGAAGGCTATACGTTGTTATCTTATATTGTAATTATCTTGCTTATGTTAGGGATGAGTATGATTGTTGCTATAGGTGTTAATAGGCTATTTCCTAATTATTCATTTTATCTCATTGGTTATGGTAAAAAACCATCTAAGGATTTAAAAAAGAATTAAATTAATCCATTTATAATTTCGAAGGTTGAGGGTTAAAAGTTTACAATTCAAATTCATATAGAAAAACCTTTGTTTTTTTACTTATATTTGGCGCATGAAAACTAAATTACATTTAGCGATATTAGTTGTGATCTTAGCGTTTTTAGGAACGTTTATGGATCAAAAAACGGTACCTAATCAGCAGATTGTAGTTCAGTTTTTGGATAAATCAGTTTCTTTAGAAGACTCTGAAGAAGCTATTGAATCCATTCAATACAAATTACAAAGTATAGGTGTTACTCATATTCAGATTGGTCAAAATAGAGACGGCCAACTTAGAATTACCTATCATAGCGATTCCGATGTTTCACACATTCAAGATGTACTTTTTAAGGGTGACGATTTTGATATAGCTTACCAAGCTTCTCAACAACAGTCAGATAATTTACCTAGAGAAAGAGAGGCAAATGATTACGAGCTCAATATTTCAGAAATTAAGTCAGGTACTGATTTTAATTGGGATTTTGAAGGTACTCAAGTAACTGAAGTCAATCAAAAAACGGATCATTCTAATCAACTTCAAGTAAATTATTCTGGTAAGCCGTTTAGTGTAAAACCAGTCAATAGCATAGTAAATGTGGCAGTTGCCGCTAATAATACGGTTGTAAATGCTATAAACCAACTTTCTTACGAAATTCCTGAAGTCAGAGCAGGACCAATTTCATAATTGGATTATTCAATTTGAAATAATTCGAACTTCATAAAAGGTCTTTTTTATCTCTAAAAAGATCAAAATCTAATTCATAAAAAACATTGTCGGGTTTTGTTGTAAAGGCTATATTTGCGCCCAGAAAATTATAATTAAAATTCGATATTAAATAAACATTTACAATGCAAAACAAAGGAATAATTAAGCTTTTTGCGCTTTTATTTGGTTTGGTAAGTATTTACCAATTATCATTTACGTTTAAAGCGAATCAAATTGAAGATACGGCTGAGCAAGCGGCTATAGCTAAATACGCAGAAACAGAAGACGATTATCAAACTAAGCGAAACATAGAGGAGATTCGTTACTTAGATTCATTAAAAACTTCTAAAATTAAAGTAGGAGATAAGTTTGAATCTATTGACGTTTACAACTTAGGTTTTGCAAAATACTCTTATACTGAAGTAGAAAATAATGCCATGAACCTTGGTTTAGACCTTAAAGGTGGTATTAATGTTATTCTTCAAATTTCAGTAAGAGACATTTTAAAAGGTTTAGCAAATAATAGTAAAGATCCTATTTTTAATAAGGCTCTAGATGATGCTGAAGAATTACAAAAAGATTCACAAGATTCATATTTACAATCGTTCTTTACAGCATTTGACGCTATTAAAGGTGATACTAAATTAGCATCTCCAGATATTTTTGCTAATAGAACGTTAAGTGATGAGATTAAATTCGATATGTCAGATAACGAAGTTAAAAGTATTATTGAAACAAAAATTGACGAATCTATTGTTTCTGCTTTCGAAGTATTACGTAAGCGTATTGATAAGTTTGGTGTAACATCTCCAAACATTCAACGTTTAGGGAACTCAGGTCGTATTCTTTTAGAATTACCAGGAGCTAAAGATATTGAGCGTGTTAAAGATTTAGTAACTAAGACAGCACAATTACAGTTTTGGGAGACGTATAAGACTCAAGAAGTTTTACCATATTTAATGGAAGTTAACCAAAAATTGATTGAAGAAAATAAAAAGAAAGAAGCAAAAGAAGAAACGAAGGAAGAGGTTGTAGATGCAGCTGAGGTTCAGGATGAAACTTCTAGTGCTATTGATGAGTTAACCGGTCAGATAGAAACAGATTCTACAAACGTAGCAGATATCAATCCTTTAGGTATTCAAGGTTATGGAAATGGTGGTTCTGTTGTTGGTATGTTCTTAGCTAAAGACAAAGAAAAAGTTATGGCGCATTTAAATGCACCAAAAAACAGAGCGTCTTTACCTGCAGAAATGCGTTACGTAAGATTTGTTTGGGGAATTCAGAATGAGGATTCTGAGTTTTCAGAGCTTTATGCTGTTAAAGGTAATAGAGACAATGAACCAGAATTAAGTGGAGCTGTAATTACAGATGCAAGACAAGATTACGATCAAGTTAGTAGACCAGCAGTAAGCATGCAAATGAATGCTAAAGGTGCTAAGATTTGGGAGGAAATGACCAAAAAGGCTTATGAAACTCAAGGTTATATTGCTATCGTATTAGATAATATAGTGTATTCTGCACCAAGTGTATCTTCTGGCCCAATTGCTGGAGGAAACTCTCAAATATCTGGAGCATTTTCATTAACAGAAGCTGTCGATTTAGCAAACGTTTTAAGAGCTGGTAAATTACCCGCTTCTGCTCAAATTGTACAAGCAGATGAGGTTGGACCTTCATTAGGACAAGAAGCTATTGATAGTGGTATGAAATCATTTATTATTGCTTTAGCATTTGTACTGCTTTGGATGATATTTTACTACGGAAAATCTGGTGGATTTGCAGATATCGCATTATTATTAAACATCTTATTAATCTTTGGTGTATTAGCAAGTTTAGGTGCTGTGCTTACATTACCTGGTATTGCAGGTATTGTATTAACGATTGGTATTTCAGTCGATGCGAACGTACTTATTTTTGAACGTATAAAAGAGGAAATAGCAAAAGGTAAATCGCAAAAAGAATCTATAAAAGATGGTTTCTCTAACGCTTTATCTTCAATTTTAGATGCCAATATTACAACCGGTTTAACCGCTTTAATATTATTTGTATTTGGTACTGGTCCAATCAAAGGTTTCGCAACAACTTTAATCATTGGTATTTTAACATCATTATTTACTGCAATTTTTATAACACGTTTATTAGTTGATTGGTATATAAATAGAGGTGGTAAATTAGATTTCTCTACAAGTTTAACTAAGAACTTATTTACCAATGTAAATATTGATTTCTTAAAGAAACGTAAGATGGCTTATATCATTTCTGGAGCGTTAATTTTAGCGAGTTTAGGTTCGCTTTTTACAACAGGATTAGATCAAGGGATTGATTTTGTTGGTGGACGAACGTACCAAGTACGTTTTGATCAGGATATGAGTGTTGAGGAAGTTAAGAGCGACCTTCACGAAGTATTTGAAAGTGCAGAAGTTAAAACTATTGGTGGTCCAAACCAATTAAAGATTTCTACTAAGTATTTGGTTGAGGATAGTTCTACTGAAGCTGACGAAAAAGTACAATCTATGTTGTTTACAACACTTCAAAAATACCTTCCAGAAGGAATGACATATGCTGAGTTTTTAGATGGTTCGGGAGACAAGAAAATTGGTAAGATGTTATCTAGTAAAGTAAGTCCAACTATTGCAGATGATATTAAAAAGTCTTCAATTTGGGCGATTTTAGGATCGTTAGTGGTTGTATTTTTATATATCTTATTAAGATTTAAAAAGTGGCAATTTTCTCTTGGTGCAGTAGCAGCTGTTTTTCATGATGTTTTAATCGTGTTAGGTATCTACTCATTAACATGGAGATTTATGCCATTTAGCATGGAAGTTGATCAAACGTTCATTGCGGCAATCTTAACGGTTATTGGTTACTCGCTTAATGATACCGTTGTTGTATTTGATAGAATTAGAGAATACTTTAACGAAAACTTAGGTTGGAAATTTGATACAACTATTAATCGTTCTATAAACAGTACTATTAGTAGAACATTAAATACATCTTTAACAACTTTAGTTGTATTATTAGCGATGTTCTTATTTGGTGCAGATTCTCTTAAAGATTTATTATTTGCATTAATCGTTGGTGTAATTGTTGGGACATATTCTTCAGTATTTATTGCAACACCAATTATGTATGATACTGCTAAGAAAGGTAACGCAACAGAAGCCCTAAAGAAAAAAGCAAAAGAAGACGGTGAAGAAGCTTAAGTCTTTATAATTATTATTTTGAATTATATTCAGAATTTAAAATGCCTTTCTTGATTGAAAGGCATTTTTTTGTTTTATAATTATTGATCTTTTTAAGCAACCTTTTTACAGTTTATGTATCTTTAAAGGGAG
>TARA_R110002111_G_scaffold26397_1_pt1 | contig 20309 bp, 19 predicted proteins | sample TARA_R110002111 | Tara Oceans TARA_R110002111 (sample SAMEA4397363) | marine metagenome | biome: Polar Biome; feature: [ZZZ] marine water layer (ENVO:01000295); material: water (ENVO:00002006), including particulate matter (ENVO:01000060) such as... | depth 199 m | reverse complement strand
TCTCCTTAAAAGGGAGATGCTCTGCCAACTGAGCTAACTGGTCGTTATGATTTTTTCTAACGAGGATGCAAATATAAAACCTTTATACAAATACAAAGAATAGAATTTAAAAAAATAATTTTTTTTTATCAGATCAAGATTTTAAGTTTAATAAATAGAATTTTTTTATATGTGTAATGATTTGTTTTTTAAAAAGTTACTATTGGAAATCTTGATTTTTTTATTTATTATTTCATCAAGTTGATATTTTTGATAATTGCTTATTCTTTTGGGTTTAAATAAAATTTATGCAAAAAAAAAGTTAAGCGTAATGCTTAACTTTTTTAGTGACCAGTCTGGGGCTCGAACCCAGGACCCTCTCCTTAAAAGGGAGATGCTCTGCCAACTGAGCTAACTGGTCATTATGCTTTTCTCTAACGAGGGTGCAAATATATAAGCTTTCTTTAATTTAACAACACTTTTTTATTTTTTTTTTTGTTTTTTTGTTGAGAACAAACCTATGGGTTTAATAATCAATTTATAAGTACTATGATTATAGTTTTATTAGGGTATATGGGATCGGGAAAATCGACTCTTGGTAAGGAATTAGCTACAGTGCTTAAATACAGTTTTTTAGATATAGATGATTATATTATAGAGAAAGAAAAGGCTTCAATATCCGATATCTTTAAAAAGAAAGGTGAGATTTATTTCAGAAAAAAAGAAACTGAATATTTAAAAGAGATTATTTCTTCTTCTAAAAATATTGTACTTGCGCTAGGAGGAGGTACGCCTTGTTATGGAAACAATATGAATGCATTAATCAATAATCCTAACATAAAATCATTTTACCTAAAGCTGTCCATTCCGCTCTTAGCTAAACGTTTGTTTTTAGAACGTGAGAATAGACCTCTAATAAGTCATCTTAATACAGAAGAAGAACTTATAGAGTTTATTGGGAAACATCTTTTTGAGCGCTCACATTATTATAGTCAAGCGCAGTTTACAATTAATACAGATCATAAAACACAAAAAGAAATTTTAGAGGATCTTTTAGTTCACTTAATCTAAATAAGCTTCGTAAGGTTGTTTAGATAAATTTACATGCACATGCTCAAATAATGATGTGGAAAGAGAAATGCCTTTAAAGTCTGCTTTTACAGGATATTTTTTGTGATTACGATTTACTAATACTGCAGTCTTAAATTGTTTTAGAGGTACATCTAGAAAATGCTTAATACCATAAATTAATGTACTGCCAGAGTTTAGAACATCGTCAATTAATACTAGAGATTTATTAGTGTAATCTTCTTTAGAAATTGAAGTTTTTATGGGCTCTGTAGGTTCAGATTTGTTTATAGTGACTTTGCATAAAGTAGATTTGATATCTGAAATCTTATCTAAATTAGATTTTATCTTTTTAGCCAGCAGATAGCCGTTACTTTCAATACCAGCAATAATGAGTTCTGTTTCATTTACATTGCTTTCATAAATTTGGTAGGCAATGCGTTTTATTTTGTGCTCAATTTCTTTATGACTTAAGATGGTGTTTTTTGTAAGTGCCATTAGCTCTTTTTTTCAAAGATAAAAAACAGTTCTTTACCTTGTCTTTCTTTTATGGAATTAATTGAAGGTTCTAATACATTCATTTTAAACTGATGCTTAAATAGTGAATTATATTCAAATACACTTCCACCAAAGGGAGGTCCTTCTTCCGTTAATTCAAAATTAAAAAATAAGCCAACAAGTTTTCCTTTAGGTTTTAATAGTTGATGCATTTGTTCAACATACCGTTTTCTTAAAATTGGATTTAGTGCGCAGAAAAATGTTTGTTCAAAAATGAGATCAAAGGAATTATCTAAATCAAAAAAATTAGCATTTATAAGTTGGTTTTTCGGGAAGTGTGGTAGGCGATTTATAAAATTGTCTATGGGTTGATGCGCAAAATCTAATACATAAACATTTTTAAAACCTTGGTTCCATAAATATTCGGCTTCGTAGCTATTACCAGCACCAGGAATTAGAATTTTTAATGATTTATCTTTTATTTGGTCAATATATGTTTTTAGCGGAGTAGAAATATAACCGATATTCCAGCCAATTTGGTTGTTTGTATATCTATTTTCCCAATAGGATTTGTTGAGTTGATTTATCATTAAAAGGGCATCTTATTATTTTGTTTGATTTTATTCTTCCTCGTCATCATAAAAATCATCAATATCTCTTCTGTCTTTTTTTGTTGGTCTTCCGGCACCTTTTTTTCTATAATAATCTTTGCTATATTTTAAAAGCTCCTTAGCTTCAAAAGCAGATTTTGGTGTGGTGTCTACCCTATAAATGTCTACCAATTTTGCGCCAACACGATTAGGTGGTAAATCATTAACCGTAAGTTGGTAAATAATTTGGTCTTTTCTAAGTTCAATTTTATCTGTTGGAAAAACTTCCCTAGAGGGTTTTACCGCATCACCATTAACTTTTACTTGCCCTTTTTTACATGCTTTTGTGGCAATACTACGTGTTTTATAATATCTAACACACCATAAATATTTATCAATTCGCATACCTTATTTACTAAAAACTACGTTAATGTTATAGTACAAAAATATTATATTATTGTATCTTGCGGCTTAAAAATAAGCAATAATGAACTTCGTAACATAACTATGGTGGTTTATTACGGATAATATAAATTTCTATGAAAATTAAAACGTTAAGACTTAGTCTTATTTTACTGACACTAACAATTGTATTTGTTTCTTGTAATGGTGATGATGATAATGGCTCAACTTTTGTAGCAGCAGATAGAACAGAACAGCAAGTTATAGATGACGCAGTAATATTGCAATATCTAAGCTCACATTATTATAATTCAAGTTTTTTTGAAACAGGTTCCGATTTTAAATATACGGATATCATTATTTCAGAATTACCTATAAATCTTAATGGTGAATATGAAGCTATGCCAGATCCAACAAACAATACACTACTCATTGACGCTGTAGAAACGCGTACTGCAACATATTATGATGTTGAATATAAGTATTACGTATTAAGTCTAAACCAAGGTGGTGGAGATACGCCTGAATTTACTGATTTTGTGCGTGCCAGATATGAGGGAAGCTCTATTAATGAAGAAGTGGGTGGAGAAGAAGTTGTTTTTGACTCGGCAATAACAGCAGCAGGCTTTAACTTACAGACCGATTTTATTTCAATAGTAGGAGTAATTAAAGCTTGGCAATTGGTTTTACCAACATTTTCAGCAGCAGAAAGTTTTGATATTGGTGTGGATGGTAATGTTAATTTTACTAATCCTGGCTTAGGAATGATGTTTGTCCCTTCTGGATTAGGTTATTTCTCCGGAACTTCGACAGGTTCTTCTTATGACAATCTTATTTTTAAATTTGAATTATTACAAACAGATACAGTGGATCATGATGATGATGGTGTACCTTCTTACATTGAGGATTTAAATGAAAATTTGAATATTGAAGATGATGATACTGACGAAGATGGATTTTTCAATTACATTGATAACAATGATGATGGAGATAACGTATTTACAATTGATGAATTGATTACAACAGTTTATCCTCCAATGGCTAGTGAAAATGATCTTACTTTAGCCGAAAATGAGTTTATAAGAAGTAGAGTGGTGAATACTGATGGTTCTATTACATTTAAAACTGTGACCATAGCAGATTCTAATAACGATGGTGTACCAGATTATTTAGATCCTTCTATTGAAATTAATTATAATGAATAGTAATTATTCTATATACTAACAATAAAAAAGCCGCTCATTAACTGAGCGGCTTTTTTTTGTTTTATAAATTATTATAAACCTATAGATAAGCTTAAGATTAATTGATCTGGTCTTGTATCAATTCTACTATTTACTGTGGCTATATTAGTGTCAATAAATGTAGCTTCATTTTCACTGAAACCTCTTTCATATCTTAAATCAATTCCAATTTTATTTAAATTGAATCCAACACCAAAATTGAATCCAACAGAGAAATCATTTTTAACTGTATCAATATCGATACCCTCAAATTCTGTTTCTAATATATATTGAAAAGAAGGTCCTGCAAAAACACTAATAGGACCAATTACTTTAAGACCTACTAATAGAGGTACATCAATTTTCTTTATAGAAAATGCATCACTATCATAATCACTTTTTGTAGCCGTGTAGACTAATTCAGGTCTAAGGTATAGTTTGTCTCCTATTTTGCCGAAAACACCAATATGATATCCAATATTGCGATCGGGAGTTTCTGCATTTGTACTTGCTGATTCAAAATAATCTCCATTGGCACTATAATTTAAACCACCTTTAAAACCAAAGGAACTATTGTTTTGGGCATTAATTGTAAATCCAATACAAGCCAAGACTACAGTTAAAATAACTGATTTTTGTAAATTTTTCATAATGTTCGTTTTTTTTAAATTAAAAACTCATTTAAATAATTATTCAAATGAGTTATATATAAGTACTATATCAAAAACGTTTCCAAAATGAAATTATTTTCTTTTTATTACTTTTTGAACTGCTTTTATAATAGCATCACTGTTTAAACCATATTTATCCATAAGTTGAACTGGTGTTCCAGATTCACCAAAAGTATCGTTGGTAGCAACAAATTCTTGAGGAGTAGGATGGTGTAGGGCTAAAACTCTAGAGACACTTTCTCCTAGGCCACCTAGAAAATTATGCTCTTCTGCAGTAACAATACATCCTGTTTTAGCAACAGAATCTAAAATAGCTTTATCATCTAAAGGTTTTATGGTGTGAATATTAATCACTTCAGCAGAAATACCAGCTTCGTTCAAAACTTTTGATGCTTCTAATGCTTCCCAAACTAAATGACCAGTAGCAACAATAGTTACATCTGTTCCTTCAGTAAATTTAATAGCTTTTCCAATTTCAAATTTTTGATCAGCAGGTGTGAAAATTGGCACAGAAGGACGACCAAATCTTAAATATACAGGGCCATCATAATCTGCAATAGCAATAGTTGCAGCTTTTGTTTGGTTATAATCACAAGGATTAATAACAACCATTCCTGGTAACATCTTCATTAAACCAATATCCTCTAATATCTGGTGAGTTGCACCATCTTCACCTAAAGTTAATCCTGCGTGAGATGCACAAATTTTTACGTTTTTACCAGAATATGCAATTGATTGACGAATTTGATCATAAACTCTTCCAGTTGAGAAATTAGCAAAAGTACCTGTAAAAGGGATTTTTCCTCCAATGGTTAAACCCGCTGCAATTCCCATCATATTTGCTTCTGCAATTCCTGTTTGGAAAAATCGCTCTGGATTTTCGTCAATAAATTCATTCATCTTTAAAGATCCAATAAGGTCTGCACATAAGGCAACTACATTAGGGTTTGTACGTCCTAATTCTGCTAAGCCAGCACCAAAACCACTTCTTGTATCTTTTTTTTCTGTGTATGTATATGTTTTCATTTTTCTTTTGATTGGTAATTAATAATCTCCTAAAGTTTCAGGGTTTTGAGCTAAACCGATAGCAAGCTGCTCATCGTTTGGTGCTTTTCCGTGCCAAGCATGCGTATGCATCATAAAATCGATACCATTACCCATTACGGTATGTAATAAAACACAAACAGGTTTTCCTTTTCCTGTTAAGGATTTTGCTTTAGCCATACCTTTTAATATAGCTTCAATATCGTTACCTTTTTCAATATCTAATACTGTCCAACCAAAAGCTTCAAATTTTGCTCTCAGACTTCCCATAGGTAATACATCGTCAGTTGAGCCATCGATTTGCTGTTTGTTTAAATCAATTGTTGAAATTAGATTGTCCACTTTTTTAGCCGAAGCATACATTATAGCTTCCCAATTCTGTCCTTCTTGTAATTCACCATCACCATGAAGACTATAAATTAAATGATTATCATTATTTAATTTTTTAGCTTGTGCTGCACCAATTGCAACAGACATACCTTGACCAAGAGAGCCAGAAGCAATTCTTATTCCAGGTAAACCTTCATGTGTTGTTGGGTGTCCTTGTAGTCTAGAGTCTAAAAGTCTAAAGGTGTTTAATTCTTCTACAGGAAAATATCCAGATCTTGCCAATACACTATAGTATACTGGTGAAATATGACCATTAGAAAGAAAGAATAAATCTTCTCCAATGCCATCCATATTAAAACCTTCTTTGGTTTCTAATAGCTCTTGATAAAGTGAAACAAAAAATTCGGCACAGCCCAATGATCCACCTGGATGTCCAGAGTTTACTTTGTGTACCATTCGTATAATATCTCTACGAACTTGAGTAGTTAAATCAGTTAATTCTTTAATGTTTGGCATGTTATGTTGCTTAAGTTTTATGCTACAAAAGTAACTTTTTACTAAGGTCTTTCAAAAGTTGAAATGATGCACTTATTAACGAAATAGATGATTTGCTAACAATATGTAGAAAATGCCAATAGCTATTCGTAAATCTTAAAAGTGAATTGAAAACATTACATCTAAATTTTAAAAGCCCATTTTTTAAATTTAATTTAAGAAGGAATCTTATATAGTTATTTATATTTGCCGTCTGACTTACAATTCATGAAACGAGCATGCTAAAATTATTAATGATAAAAGGAATGATTAATAGCGAACAACATGTGTCTTCTGAAAAACAATAAGTACAACACATGAAATTTCAAAGAGTAGCAAACGATAAACAAACCAAGGCAAGAGCAGGATCTATTACTACAGATCACGGGACTATAGAAACTCCTATTTTTATGCCAGTTGGTACTGTAGCTTCTGTAAAAGGAGTGCATCAAAGAGAATTAAAAGATGATATTAATCCAGATATTATTCTTGGAAACACCTATCATTTATATCTAAGACCTCAAACACCAATTTTGGAGCAAGCAGGTGGGTTGCATAAATTTATGAATTGGGATCGTAATATTTTAACCGATTCTGGTGGTTACCAAGTATACTCTTTGTCTTCAAACAGAAAGATTAAGGAAGAGGGTGTAAAGTTTAAATCTCACATAGATGGTAGCTACCATGTTTTTACACCAGAAAATGTGATGGAGGTTCAGCGTAAAATAGGAGCAGATATTATTATGGCTTTTGATGAGTGCACACCTTACCCATGTGATTATAATTATGCAAAACGTTCTATGCATATGACGCATCGTTGGTTAGAACGTTGTTTAACACATCTTAAAAAGACACCTTTAACTTACGATTACGATCAAACATTTTTTCCGATTGTTCAAGGTAGTACCTATAAAGATTTAAGACAACAATCTGCAGAATATATAGCAAACGCAGGTGCAGAAGGTAACGCTATTGGTGGACTTTCTGTAGGCGAACCAGCAGAAGAAATGTATGCTATGACAGATGTTGTTTGTAGTATTTTACCAGAAGATAAGCCACGTTATTTAATGGGAGTTGGCACACCTATCAATATATTAGAAAATATTGCGTTAGGTGTAGATATGTTTGATTGTGTTATGCCAACGCGAAATGCCAGAAACGGTATGCTATTTACAGCTCATGGCTCAATTAATATCAAAAACTTAAAATGGGCTAATGATTTTTCTCCAATAGATGAAATGGCTATTACTTTTGTAGATACAGAATATAGTAAAGCCTATTTAAGACATTTATTTACAGTAAATGAACTATTGGGAAAACAAATAGCTACTATTCATAATCTTGGATTTTATCTTTGGTTAACAAGAGAGGCAAGAAAACACATTATTGCTGGTGACTTTAGAGCTTGGAAAGAGAAAATGGTAAAACAAATGGATAACCGTTTGTAGCATTTATAATTGAATTTGAAAGATTAAATAACTAAATGTTTCCTTGGCTAAACTGTAGGAATAATTAACTAAATAAGAAAATTGAAAATCCTAGATTGGTACATATTAAAACGGTATTTATTTACATTCTTAATGATGTTATTGCTGTTTGTTCCTATCGGAATTACTGTAGATTTAGCAGAAAAAGTAGGTAGAATAATAGAAAATGATGCACCATTTGGAGAGGTCGCTTTTTACTATTTAAATTTCACCGTTTATTTTGCCAATTTGTTATTTCCGTTATTTTTATTTCTGTCAGTGATATGGTTTACGTCTAAATTGGCAAATAATACTGAGATTGTTGCTTTTTTAAGTTCTGGTGTTTCGTTTACTCGCTTTTTAAGACCTTATATAATAGGTGCAACTATTGTTGCTAGTTTTGCTATGTTTTTGGGTATGTATTTAGCACCAATTGCTAGTCAGGGCTTTAATGAATTTAAGTTTAAGTATTTAAGAAAGAATAAAAGCGTTCAGCAAACAAGAGATGTATATCAGCAGATTAATGACAATGATTATATTTATGTAAGTAGTTTTAGTCCCAAAACTAATTCGGGTCAAAACTTTACTTACGAACATTTTGAAGGTAATGAGCTGAAGTATAAAATTTTAGCTGATAATATTCGCTTTATAGATAAAGATAGCGCCTACCAACTTACGCGTTATATAAAGCGCTCTTTTGACAATGGTGTTGAAACTGTAGAAAAAGAAAACCGTATACAAATGGATTTACCATTTGAACTCGAAGATTTAACTCCTGTAGAGTATGCTGCAGAAACCAAACCCTATGGTGAGCTTCTAGATTTTATTGCTTCCGAAAAAAGAAAAGGCTCAAAAAATATTGGTCGTTATGAAGTTGTGAAACTAAAAAAATGGAGTTTACCAACATCTATTTTTATCCTTACAATTATAGCAGTTGCAGTATCTTCTGTAAAACGACGTGGTGGTATGGGTGTTAATCTTGCTTTAGGAATTTCTATTGCCATGATTTATGTATTCTTTGATAAGGTGTTTGGAGTTATGGCTGGTCAATCTAGTCTTCCTGCAGTTGTAGCCGTATGGTTTCCTAATGTATTATTTGGTATTTTAGCGGTATACTTATTACAAAATGCCAAACGCTAAAATAAAGCATTACTTACATTTACACTTTCTAGTTTTAATTGCTGGCTTCACCGCTATATTAGGTGAGTTAATTACAATTGGTGCTCTTGAGTTGGTGTGGTATAGAATGGCTATCGCAGGAATTTTAATGTTTGTTTACATAAAAACTGTAAGGATTAACATAAAAATTTCAAAAAAAACATTTTTGCAGTTTTCCGCAGCAGGCATTATTATAGCGCTGCATTGGATAACCTTTTTTGAAGCTATCAATCAAGCTAACGTTTCTATAGCTTTGGCAATGTTTTCTTCAGGTGCCTTTTTTGCTTCGTTCATTGAGCCTTTATTTTTTAAACGACGTATTTTAGGCTATGAAATTATCTTTGGTATTATAGTAGTATTTGGAGTGGTTTTAATCACCAGTAGCGAGATGGGTTATGTTAACGGCATTATTTTGGGGCTGTTTTCAGCTTTATTTTCTACTTTATTTGCAGTTATTAATGGTCGTTTTATTGAGAAACATAATGCCACGGTTATTTCGTTTTACGAGTTTATAAGTGGAGTGCTTTTTTTAACGGTTTTCATTTTATTGTCAGGTAAAACATTCAATGCGGAGTTCTTTACATTATCAAATTCAGATTGGATGTATTTATTCATTTTAGCATCTATCTGTACAGCATATGCGTTTATTGGTTCTGTAGATGTAATGCGATATATAAGTCCATTTACGGTAATTTTAAGTTATAATTTAGAGCCGCTATACGGAATTGCAATAGCTTTATTTTTATTTCCGGAAACAGAAAAGATGTCACCTCAATTTTATATAGGAGCTATTCTTGTGTTAATCACAGTTTTATTTGATGCAGTTTTTAAAAATTATAAGATTAGGAAAGGCAAACTAAAAGTATAACAGATTAAAGTCTTTATATTTTCTTATATAATCTGTATTTTTGTATCCGCAATAAGAAAACTTACTGTAAATTTAGTGATTAGAAATAAATTTAGAAGCCGTAGGTTTGTAAACTAACTAAACAAAAAACAACTTCAAATTGTATGGAATATTTAGAGTTTGAATTACCAATAAAAGAATTAGAAGAGCAGCTAGATAAATGTCAGATTATAGGAAAAGAAAGTGATGTAGATGTTACTGAAACCTGTAAACAGATAGATAAAAAGTTAGCTGAAACTAAAAAGAATATCTATAAAAATCTTACAGCTTGGCAACGTGTTCAGCTGTCTAGACACCCAAACAGACCTTATACATTAGATCATATTAAAGCACTCTGTGGAGATACTTTTTTAGAACTACATGGAGATAGAAATGTAAAGGACGATAAAGCCATGATTGGTGGTTTAGGTAAAATTGGTGACCAATCGTATATGTTTATTGGTCAACAAAAAGGTTTTAATACCAAAACGAGACAATACCGTAATTTCGGAATGTCTAATCCAGAAGGTTATCGTAAAGCGTTACGTTTAATGAAATCTGCTGAGAAATTCGGAATACCTGTTGTTACTTTAATAGATACTCCAGGTGCATATCCTGGTTTAGAAGCAGAAGAACGAGGACAAGGAGAAGCTATTGCCAGAAACATTTTAGAAATGGCACGTCTTAAAGTTCCAATTATTACCATCATTATTGGTGAAGGAGCGTCTGGTGGAGCATTAGGTATTGGAGTAGGAGACCGTGTAATGATGTTAGAAAATACATGGTATTCTGTAATTTCACCAGAATCGTGTTCATCTATTTTATGGAGAAGCTGGGAGTATAAAGAACAGGCTGCTGAAGCTTTAAAGTTAACAGCAAAAGATATGAAACGCATGAAACTTGTGGATCAAATTATAAAAGAACCTCTTGGTGGCGCACATACAGATAGAGAAAAAACATTTTCAGCTGTAAAAGATGCTATTGAGAAGTCTTATGAAGAGCTTAAAAACTTATCACCAAAAGATTTAGTGAACCAACGTATGGAAAAATACGATCAAATGGGAGTCTACAAAGATTAAATCCACTAAACATAAGGAACTAAAAAAAACTGAAGTTTTAACTTCGGTTTTTTTTGGCACTATTAACAATAAAATCAAGTTATTAACAGTTAAATTGTTGAAGACATGTTAAGATTGTAAATCAATCAAAGCTATTTTCTCAACACTATTTAACTACTTTTGTTACTTATGAAACAACCTAATCCAATACAAGGCTACAAAGTAGATAAAGGCACAATTATTAGCCTAGAAAAAGGTAAAATACCACCTCAAGCACCTGATTTAGAAGAGGTTGTGTTGGGTGCAATGATGATTGATAAAAAAGGTGTAGACGAAGTTATTGATATTTTAAGTCCGGATGCATTTTACAAAGAGGCTCACAAACATATCTTTGAGGCTATTTTTAAGTTGTTTGAAAACTCAGAGCCAGTCGACTTATTAACCGTTTCTAGTCAATTAAAGAAAGATCAAAAATTAGATTTAATTGGAGGTGATTTTTATCTGATTTCTTTAACGCAACGTGTGTCTTCTTCTGCGCATATTGAGTTTCATGCACGTATAATTCTTCAAAAATATATTCAACGTAGTTTAATTAAAATTTCAAACGAAATTATTGAAGAAGCTTATGATGAAACTAGAGATGTTTTTGATTTATTAGATACAGCTGAAGCAAAATTGTATGAAGTTACTCAAGGTAACGTAAAGAAATCTACAGAATCTGCTCAGAGTTTAGTTATTCAGGCTAAAAAGAAAATTGAAGAGATTTCCAATAAAGAAGGAATGAGTGGAATTCCTTCTGGTTTTGATAAATTAGATAAGTTAACGTCTGGTTGGCAACCTAGTGATTTAGTAATTGTAGCTGCACGTCCTGGTATGGGTAAAACAGCGTTTACACTAACCATGGCTCGTAATGTTGCTGTAAATAGTAATACTCCTGTAGCTTTCTTTTCATTAGAAATGTCCTCAGTGCAATTAATAACACGTTTAATTTCTAGTGAAACTGGGTTGTCTTCAGAAAAACTTAGAACAGGTAAACTTGAAAAACACGAGTGGGAGCAACTTAATGTTAAAGTAAAAACATTAGAAACGGCACCTTTATTTATTGATGATACTCCTTCATTATCCATTTTCGATTTAAGAGCAAAAGCACGTCGTTTAGCATCTCAATATGGTATTAAGATGATAATGATTGATTATTTGCAATTAATGACAGCAGGTGGAAGCCAAAAAGGTGGTAATCGTGAACAAGAAATTTCCATGATTTCTCGTAACCTTAAGGCTTTGGCAAAAGAATTAAGTATTCCTGTAATTGCATTATCACAATTATCGCGTGCTGTTGAAACGCGTGGTGGAAGTAAAAGACCACTTTTATCAGATTTACGTGAATCTGGTGCGATTGAGCAAGATGCCGATATTGTATCATTTATTTATAGACCAGAATATTATAAAATTGATGAATGGGATGATGAAGAACGCTCACCAACTGCAGGACAAGGTGAGTTTATTGTTGCAAAGCACAGAAATGGTGGACTAGAAAATATTAGATTAAAGTTCATCGGTCACTTAGGTAAGTTTGATAATTTAGACGATTTTGATACACCTTTTGGAGAATTCCACTCTAAAATGAATGAATCTCCTAATGACAACACATTTCAACCAAATAGTTTCCCATCTCCATCAGATGCTTTTGGAGGGCCAGAAGACGATGGTGTACCTTTTTAATAGCTTTTTAAAGAATAAAGAACTGAATTTTAACTTATCTTTGTAATCGTACTGTTTAAAACCAAATTTACCTCATGTTAGACCAACGACGTACAACAAACGTTTTGTTGTTAATTATTGTAGTTCCTTTAGTCTTCTACCTACTAAAGATCTTGTCTTTTATATTTATTCCATTGATTTTTTCAATGTTTATCGCTTTGTTGTTTTTACCTTTAATGCGATGGTTAGGACGTAGAAACATACCCAAAATTTTCAGTATCATTATTGTTTTATTGTTGGTTGCAATTGGTTTAAAAATAGGTATAGAATTGGTACAATTGTCTAGCCGACAAATACTCGCAAATAATACCGAATTTTTAGCTAAAGCTGAACTAAAATTAGCTGATCTTAAGGTCTATTTACTTGATAATTTTGGTATTGAATTTGAACAAGAACATAGTTTTATAGGACAGTTCTTTCAGAAAGAAAATCTTGGGTCTACTATAGGTTTTCTAAATTCGTTTTTAACTACTTTATTAATGACAGTGTTCTTTGTAGTGCTTTGGTTGGCAGAGTCTATTAACGTTCATAAATTATTAAATAGTACTTTACTTAAGCGAAAGCACACATCTGTTAAGACCTTTATGAAGATTGAGAAAGACTTAATTAAATTCATTAAGGTAAAGGTTTTGGTGAGTGCATTAACAGGTCTATTTACTGGTTTAATGTGTGTGTTTTTCGATGTAAGTTTTCCTATTTTTTGGGGATTATTTGCCTTTGCCATTAATTTTGTACAAATGGTAGGCTCATTTGTTTCTGTTATTTTGTTGTCTATTTTTGCTTTTGTAGAGTTAGATCCAACGAGTACGCTATTCTTCTTTATTTTTGCAATCTCTATGGTTCAAGTTACTTTTGGTGCTATTTTAGAACCAATTTTTATGGGGAAATCGTTCTCCATTAACGTTATTGCAGTTTTAGTAATGTTGATGTTTTGGGGTTTTCTTTGGGGAATTCCAGGATTAATAATGGCAATTCCGATAACGGTTTTTATCAAAATTATTTTAGAACAGTTTCAAGGAACCAAAATTATAGCTAGTTTACTTTCTGGAAATGAGACGCAATTAGATTAAGTTTTAGTCTTAATTATTAAAAGCTAGAATGTAGTTTAGATAAACATTTCTATATTTTATTCTAACCAATTGGTCTTAAAAGAATATTAAATTAAGTCTATACAGACTAAAAATTGGTTATATTTCGTTCTAAATTTATGACCTTGAAAAAATTATTTTTTATAATTTTCACACTATTCTTAAGTGCTAATACATATGCATCCTATATCCTTATTCCAATGGATGCTGATACACAAAAAAATCATCTTAAAGCTTATGGAGTTACATTTTGGACTTTAGAGCGAGAACTTAAAGTAAAATGGTTACTCAATTACAGAGGAGGTTCTTTCTTATTGCCAGATGCCGAAATTATTCAGCGCGAATGTCAAATTAGAGGAGTATCTTTTGAAGTAATTTCAGATGCTAAAGCCGCTCAAATACTAGAAGACATTGCTAGTCCTTCAGTAAACCAAGAAGCTGTTGTATTAGAAAAAGCACCAAAAATTGCAGTTTATACACCTAATGGTAAGCAACCTTGGGATGATGCAGTAACCATGGTTTTAACATATGCTGAAATTCCTTATGAAACCATTTATGATGAAGAAGTTTTAAAAGATGAATTGTTACTCTATGATTGGTTGCACTTACATCATGAAGATTTTACAGGTCAATACGGAAAATTTTATAGAGCGTATCGTTCTGCAGCTTGGTATATTGAAGAAAAGAAGAGTGCAGAAGATTTAGCAAAACGATTGGGTTATAATAAAGTGTCAGATGAAAAATTAGATGTTGCCCTTAAAATACGAGATTATGTAGTTGGTGGAGGATTTATGTTTGCCATGTGTTCGGCAACTGATAGTTTTGATATAGCCTTGTCTGCAGAAGGTGTAGATATTTGTGAACCAATGTTTGATGGTGATGGTAGTGATGCTGCGTATCAGAATAAAATTGATTATTCTAAAACCTTCGCATTTAAAGACTATATTTTGGAGCGAAGTCCAAATGTTTATGAGTTTTCATCAATAGATATGACTCAGAAACGTAAAATCCCTAAGACAACAGATTATTTTTCTTTAATGGAATATTCTGCAAAATGGGATCCAATTCCGTCTATGTTGACCCAAAATCATACGGCATTAGTTAAAGGATTTATGGGACAAACAACGTCATTTACAAGAGACCAAATAAAATCGAATGTTTTAGTTATGGGTGAAAATAAAACGAATGGAGAAGCTAAATATATTCATGGTATAAAGGGAAAAGGCTTTTTTACCTTTTATGGTGGTCATGATCCTGAAGATTATACACATCGTGTAGGTGACCCAAAAACAGAATTAGACTTACATCCTACATCGCCTGGATACCGATTAATCTTAAATAATGTGTTATTTCCTGCAGCTAAAAAGAAGAAGCAGAAAACGTAATATGAAATTTATTTAGTGAATCAATATTAAATACTTTTAATTTTAATAAGGATAATCAAAACGTTAGAACTATAATCATTAACTATAAGGTCGCTTTAAAGTGACCTTTTTTTATTAACTTAAACGTGTAGTATTACTTATTTAATAAAACTCTCAAAACAAATGTTATCAAAAGAGACCATACTCCACAAAATTCAAATCTTAATTACTAATCACTTTGAAACCCCTGAAGATGCTTTTGCTTTTTTTGATAAGGATGGTGATGGTAAACTCAATAAAGCTGAAATCGTAAAACTATTAAAGGATGCTGAAATTACCGGATTTATTCGTGGTATGGTCTCTTCAAAACTAATTGAAGGTTATGATAAAGATGGTGATGACCTTATCGATTGGGAAGAATTTAAGTTTGCAATTGATGAGATTTCGGACGAATCTAAATAATAGATAAGAGGTTCTCATTATGCAATTTTTTCAAAAAGAGATAAAACTACAAGCGTTTTCACGAGGTTTCCATCTGATTACTTCAGATATTTTACTTGCGCTTCCAGAGTTAAACCAAATTAATGTAGGGCAATTACAAGTGTTTATTAAACATACATCTGCGAGTTTAACTATAAATGAGAATGCAGATCCAACGGTTAGGATAGATTTTGAAAGCCACATCAATAAAATGGTTCCAGAAAATCAAGCTTATTATCAACATACTTATGAAGGATCTGATGATATGCCTGGACATATAAAAGCATCGTTAATGGGAACTTCTATTCAAATTCCTATCACAAATGGTCAATTAAATCTCGGGATTTGGCAAGGTATTTATCTCTGTGAGCATAGAAATAGAGCAGGCGGTAGGCAATTAGTGCTTACGGCTTTCGGTAATTAGTTGTTCTAAAACCAATTCTACACCATTATTATCATTAGATTCTGTTTCAAAATTAGCCAGATTTTTAACATTAGGATGTGCATTTGCCATTGCGTAACTATATTTGGCGCATGTCAACATTTCTAAATCATTATTATAATCTCCAAAGACCATAGTTTCAGAAGGACTAATGTTGAGTTGTTTTTGTAGAAAGCTTAGCGCATTTCCTTTATTAGTAATCGCTTCAGAAATATCGACCCAATGATTTCCAGAAACCACAACATTGAGTTCTGGTTTTAGGTGTTTCACAAAGGGAAATATATGTTTTTCAGAATTTGTGGTGTGATACAAAGCTATTTTAATGACATCATCTGTGATGTCTTCAAAGGAATCAATAATGGTATAATCTGAGTAATATTCAGAAAACGTCTTTACCAAATCATCTGAAGCTCTAAGAATGAATGCTTGATGTTGCGTACAAAAAATAGGGTAGGTGTTTGGAATAGTTGAAACCAAGGTATAAAGTTCTAATACTCTATTTGGATCTAGCTGATTAGAAAGCAGTATGTTTTGATTTTGAATAACTAAACCACCATTTTCTGCAACGATTATAATATCGTTTTTTATAGGTTGAAGTTTTTTCACAATGCTATAATAAGGTCGTCCACTCGCCGCAACAAATTGGATATTTTGTTGTTTTAAGTCTTTAAATAGCTCAAAGAATTTGGAACTCACATCGTGATTAGAGTTTAGTAAAGTACCATCCATATCTGTAACTACCATTTTAATGTCCTTCATATTGTATCCTTAAAAATTATATTCAAATTAAGTAAAATAAAAAACCGATTCATAATGGAATCGGTTTTTGTTTTTAATGAGAGCCTACATGGCAACCACAGGTTTCTCGTGTAAAACTTTGAGATTCCTCATGCCATGGAAACGCTTGGTTATATTTATTATTTTCCCAATAGAATTTGGTACGTTCTTTTGGGTGATTTCCAAGTTCATTCATGGTTTCAGTATCGTATAATCGACCATTAATCATAGTGTAAATAATACTTTCAGAATTTCTAATGTCTTCTAAAGGATTTTTATCCATCACAATTAAATCGGCTAATTTTCCTTTTTTCAGCGAACCAATATCATTACCTGCACCTATATAATTAGCTCCATTTAAAGTGGCAGCTTTTAAGACGTCATGATTGGCCATGCCTCCTTGTTGAAGTGACCATAATTCCCAGTGCGCTCCAAGACCTTGTAACTGACCATGTGCACCAAGGTTGACTTTTACGCCTGCATCACTAAGTGCTTTAGTGGTTTTAGAAACCAAAATATGTCCGTTTTCATATTCTTCATCCGGAACCATAACACGATGTCTAGAACGTGAATCGATAATGCCTCTTGGAGTATACTTTAAAAGCTTTTCATTTTCCCAAACATTAGTTTTTTGGTACCAATAGACTTCACTATTCATACCTCCATAATTTACAATAAGTGTTGGTGTATAACCCACATTACTATTTCCCCAAAGTTCTAAAACATCTTTATATACAGGTGCCACAGGAATATTGTGTTCTACACCAGTATGGCCATCCATTACCATGGTGATATTGTGGTAAAATGTTGAGCCTCCTTCTGGAACAACAAAGATACCTTCCTCTCTAGCGGCTTGTAATACTTGTTGTCGCTGCTCACGTCTTGGTTGATTATAACTTTTAACCGATAAGGCACCGAAAGCTTTGGTTCTTCTAATAGATGAACGCGCATCTTCAAGATTGTTTATTACTGCTTTAAAATCTCCATCAGCTCCATAAAGAATAAATCCTGTAGAGTAGAGGCGTGGTCCAACAAGTTCTCCAGTTTTTTGTAATTCCGAAAGCGCAAAAATAGTTTCGGAATGCGCAGATGGATCATGAGACGTCGTCACTCCATAAGCTAAATTGGCGTAAAATTGCCAGTGTTTTTGTGTGGTTAATCCATATCTAAAGCCACCTATATGTGCATGAGCATCTACCATGCCTGGCATTATTGTTTTTCCTGAAACATCATAGACTTTTGCATCGGAAGGAATTGTGATGTCTGAAGTATTTCCAATAGATTCAATTATATTCTCATTAATAATGATGGTGCCATTTTCTATGACTTCATCACCTTCCATAGTAATCAGTCGCGCTCCTTTTAAAGCAATTCTTCCTGAAGGTTTATCTGTTTTAGCTTCTAAATTTATTTTTATACCTTTTTCAACAAGTTTAGCATCTTCAGAAGCTTTAACTGAAAAATATTGATTGCCTAATGTCCAATGCAATGTTTTGCTGTCTTTAGACCAATGTAAATTGATACCTGCATCTTTTGAAAGTTGCGTAATTGGAACATATTTGCTTTTATCAGTTAAGTCTAAAGTATGTCCAGACTTAGGCATTGGTGCTAAATAGACTTTATGTAAATGAACAAAAGCAATCCATTTGCTATCAGGACTTGGTACCAAAATATTACCATGTTTTGATTTTACGAGTGTGCGTTCGTCAAAACCATTAAGATCAACACTTTTTAATTCTTTAGTTAAAGCCCCAAAAAATTGTCCGCCATTTTGGTAAATAATTCGTGTATCATCAGCATTAAACATTGGGAAATCTCCTTCTTTGTTTACAAATTTGGTGTTTGTCCCATCACTATTCATTAAATACAAACCTGGCTTTTTTGAAAACGTTCGACCTTGTTCGTTGTTTCCTCCTTCTTTTCTGTAGACAATATGTTTACCGTTATGTGAATACGACGGATTTCTATAAATGCCTTTTTTTGAAGTCAGTTTTGTAGCAGCACCACCAGTTGAAGGAATTGAATAAATAGCACCTAGGTTTTGATCATTCCAAGTCACATAAGTAATGGTATTTCCATCAGGTGAGAAGGTCGGTTCAAATTCAAAATCAGTTCCCGTAGTTAAACGTGTCGCTTTTCCATTCGGTAGTTTTTGGATGTGTAAATATCCAAGAGCATTAAAGACAATTGATTTTTCATCAGGAGACGTGGTCGCATGACGAATCACTTTAGCGTCAAAGGTATCAGGTGCTACAGGAGTATCAAATTCAACCGCTTTAGCAATCTTAATCGTAGCCTTAACTTCAAACGGAATGTCGGATACGTTAAGCGAATTGATGTTGATTTTATTAATTTTTCCGCCAGACCAAATTACGATGTCTTCATTATTAGGCATCCAATTAAAGTTGGTGTACACTCCAAAAATAGCCCAAGCTTCTTGTTGGTCTTTATTAAGTTGATCATAAAGTGGCCATTCTTCTCCTGTTTCTAAATCATGAATATATAAAACAGATTTAGTACGAATACGTTTTACAAAAGCTAGTTTTTTTCCATCTCTAGAAATTTGAGGACGTGCAGCACCACCTGGACCTCCGGTGATTCTTGTAGTTTTACCAGTTTTCATCTCGTAGCGATTGATCACATAGATTTGACTGTTTGGGTCTTTGTTGTATTGAAAAACACCTCCAGGATAAACATCTTCACTGTAGTATAAATACTTTCCATCTGGTGATATAGTCGGTTCGTTCACATCCTGCTGATCATTCTTCTTTTTAGTAAGCTGTAAACCGCTACCACCAGTTTTATGATATAGCCATAGTTCGCCAGCTCCTAAAGAGCGACCAGAGGTAAAATGCTTTCGGGCAATAAGATAATCGCCATCTGGTGTCCAAATAGCATTGTTTAATAATCTAAAATTTTCTTTTGTGACTTGCTTGGCATCAGAACCGTCAGTATTCATGACCCATATATTGTCACCACCACCAGCATCACTAGTAAATGAAATGTGTTTACCATCAGGACTAAATCGTGGTTGAATTTCAAAGGGCAAACCTTCTCTTAGTATTTTCGCTTTACCACCATTGCTGTCCATGATATAGATATCGCCTAGTAAATCAAAAACAATAGATGTTCCATCAGGACTTACATCGAGATTCATCCAAGTACCTTCGTCAGTTGATAGTTTAAGGTTTTTAAAATTCCAATCACCTATGGGATTAGAGACATCCCAAGGTTTGGCTTTATCTTTTTCTTGACTATTAGAGTTAAAAGTAACAAGTAGAATGAGGGTTACGATGAGTTGAATACGCTTCATGGAATTTGTTTTATTTGAAGTGTAAGTTAAAAATAAAAATGGAACTTTGTATTTACAAGTGCTTATGTAAACGGTTTAGTTTTTTTATTAAACATTAAAAATCCGATTCAAATTAATGAACCGGATTTTATAAGCGAAATGTTGTTATTAATTTGGCTAAAAGCCTTACTTAACTTT
>TARA_R110002111_G_scaffold169391_1_pt1 | contig 20313 bp, 18 predicted proteins | sample TARA_R110002111 | Tara Oceans TARA_R110002111 (sample SAMEA4397363) | marine metagenome | biome: Polar Biome; feature: [ZZZ] marine water layer (ENVO:01000295); material: water (ENVO:00002006), including particulate matter (ENVO:01000060) such as... | depth 199 m | reverse complement strand
GTGCCAAAACCGATTTCTAAGATAGAAACTGGTTTAGATTCTAAAGCAAGCTCAGAATTACCAATTTTATCAGCATAAAAAAACAAACCATGTTTTAAAAAAACGTGGTTTGCTTCTTGTATGGCACCATGAATAGAATGGTATTGCTCATTCCATTCTTCAATTTGTATGGTTTTAGAACCATCTGAGGTGGTAATTATTTTTCGCTTCAAATTATTGAATCAGTAGTTTTTTTATCTTAGGTATTGGTCCTGTACATTCTGTTTTATGGCAACCCAAACAATTATTAATAGAGGCATTAAAACGCTCTTTTAATTCTACATTAGAGAGTGTATCTACAATAGTATTTTGAGATTCAATAAAAACATTTACAAAACTTTGCCAGTTTTCAGTTCTAGATTTACCATCAGTCATTTTTGCTGAATGTAATTTTAATAAATCTAAAGGTAACCTTGTTGGCTTTTCACCTGCAACAATTTGTGCTTTTAATTGCTGGTTGTATGCATACATGGCATTCATAAATCCAGCCATTTCAGAGGGTTGATACATGTCGTATTCAACTATCTTTTTTGCTGGTTCTTCTATTGCTTTATCTTTGTTTTTACAGCTAAATAGCGTTAAAAATAAAAAAATAACAATGCATAAAATCTTATTGTTTAAGTAAAACTCCATCAGCTTCAAAACCGTATTCAAATTTAGGATCTGTAATTGCAGCAATTTCTTCTTCAGACTTACCAGCATCTTCTGCATAGTGTCTTAATTCCTCAACAGAAGTTTCAGAAACATAAGCTTTTCCGTTCATTATAACTTCACCTTCAGCATTTAATGGCATAAAAAAACCGTAGTCTTTAAATTTCACCATTATCTGGTCTTTTCCATCAATATCAATTGTCATCCAACAGCCTTTTTTAGAGCATACTTCTTTTATTTTACCGCGCATTTTGGTATTTATAGTATCGCCTGCTTTTAACTCTTTATAGTGCTCTATCATCCCTTTTGGGTACAAAGCATCTTTGTCATTAATCTCTTTACCAAAAGATGCGTAGGCAATTTCCTTTTGCGCTTCTTCTGCTTGGTTTTCAGTAGTTTTTGTTTCGTTTTTACAAGATAGAGTAGCGAAACATATAGCTACTAGAAGAATCATTTTTTTCATTATTAGATTATTTTTGGTGAATTATTACTGAATTGCGAAATTACAAAATTTAAGGGAATATTGTTTTTTTTTAACGGTATCGATTATGTACTTTTGTTATTAAATCTTAATAATTATGGCTATTCATACAGATAAAATTAGTGTTGAAAAATCTAAAACATCTAAAATCGAAAATGTTGATTTTAGTAATTTAACTTTTGGTCGCGAATTTACGGACCATATGTTTGTCTGTGATTATGAAGATGGAAAGTGGCAAAACCCAAAAGTTATACCATATCAAGCTATGAGTTATGACCCTTCGGCTCGAGTTTTTCATTATGGTCAAGCCGTTTTTGAAGGTATGAAAGCTTATAAGGATGATGACGGAAAAGTGTTTCTTTTTAGGCCAAAGCAAAATTTTGATAGAATTAATAAATCTGCGCAACGATTAGCGATGCCAGCTTTTCCTGAAAATTATTTTTTTGAAGGTTTAGAAACTTTATTAAAATTAGATAATGATTGGATTAAACCAGGTATTGGAAATTCTTTATATATACGTCCTTTTGTTATTGCAACAGAGCCAGCCATTTCTGCTTCGCCATCAGATACATATCGTTTTATGATTATTTGTTCACCAGCTCAATCTTATTACAATTCTCCAGTACGTGTATTAGTTGCTGAACAATTTAGTAGATCAGCAAATGGAGGTGTAGGTGCAGCGAAAGCAGCAGGTAATTATGCAGCTCAATTTTATCCTACGAGTTTAGCTCAAAAGGAAGGTTTTCAACAAATTATATGGACAGATGCTGATACACATACGTTTTTAGAAGAAGCTGGTACAATGAATGTCTTTTTTAGAGTAAACGATAAGCTCATTACTGCTCCTGTAAGCGATCGAATTTTAGATGGTATCACAAGAAAAAGTATCATTCAATTGGCTGAGGATCTCGGAATCACTTGTGAAGTTAGACAAGTAAAGGTTGAAGAAATTAAACAGGCTGCAAGAGACGGAAGTTTAAAAGAAGTTTTTGGAGCAGGTACTGCTGCTGTAATTAGCGAGATATCAGCTTTTCAGCATAATGAAGAATTATTTGAAATAACTGGTGCTGAAGATTCTTATGCTAAGTTATTTAAACAAACTTTATTAAATATTCAATATAATGTGTCTGATGATGTTCATGGTTGGAGACGTGAAGTTAAATAATCAGTTCCTGAAAAAAAATTATAAAGAAAAAGCAGCCTATTGGCTGCTTTTTTTATGATTCTAAAATGGATTTAATATGTGGTTTAAAATAATTAGGTCCTTTTAAAACCTTTCCATCTTCTCTATATATAGGTTCACCATCTGCACCTAATTTGCTCATGTTGCTACGTTGTATTTCTTCGAAAACTTCTTCAATCTTATGTTGCATACCATGTTCTATAATGGTGCCACATAAAATGTAAAGCATGTCTCCTAAAGCATCTGCAACTTCAACTAAGTCATTATTATTTGCTGCTTCTAAATATTCTTCGTTTTCTTCTCGCATAAGTTTATAACGTAGCATATTTTTTTCAATTCCTAAGTCAGCTTTTGGAGTTTCTCGATATCCAATTTTAAAAGCAGTATGGAATGCTTTTACTGCATTAATTTTGTCTTGCATAGTTGTTGGTTTAATCCTTATTTTTGCATAAAAATAAGAAGATGTTTAGTACTGGTCAATTGATTTTTGGAATATTATTTTTTATTGCCTTTGTAATAATTGTTGGCTATCAATATCGTAAAGATCTTAATCTGCACAAAAAATATTATAAAGGTACTATTTGGGTGCTTATTGCTTTCATAGGTTTTATAGGCATGATTGCTGCTATAAAGTTTATATTTATGTAAGTATTACTTTTTTAATATTTATGTTTAAAACATAAAAACTGAGCACAAAAAAAGCAGTCATATTTTGACTGCTTTTTTTATAAACCTAAATTTTTATTTAAATTTTTTCTGCAGTTACAGTTACTTTCATTTCCATATCGTCATTGATAAATTTATCTCCTAAATTATCAAAAAATGATTTAGAACCATATTCAACATTCCATTTAGAACGGTCAATCGAAAAGGTTTCACTTTTTAACATTACCATATTGTCATTAACCTCTGTTTTTACAGGGAAACTGATGTTGTTGGTCTTTTCTTTAATCGTTAAGTTTCCAGATAACATAGTTTTGCCATCTACTGTTTCTATACCTGTAACCTCAAAAGAAGCAGTTGGAAATGCTTCAACATTAAAAAAGTCAGCATTTTTAAGGTGACCTGTTAATTTTGCATTGCCTTCTTCTTCAACAGGTATATCAGCAACAACAATACTATTCATGTCAATAGTGAAATTACCACTTTCAACAACTCCGTCGTTAAGCTCTAATTTTCCTTCTTTTATAGAAATTGTACCGTTATGACTGCCTGTTGGTTTAAAACCTTTCCATTCAATCATGGATTTATCTGAGTTTACTGCGTACCCAATTGCAGTTATTTCAGCCACAGCAGCTTCTTCTGTGCTTGTTGTTTCAGCTTCTTTAGCTTTGTCTTTACAACCTGTAAATGCTATTAATGCAACAACAGTAAAAATTTTTAAAAATGATGTCTTCATGTCAGTAAATGTTTGTTTTAGTTTGAAGTTGTAAAGATAAGTAATAGAAGATAAAAGTTTGATAAAAAAATGTTAATGACATTTTGACATTTTTATAATAATGGCAGTACTTTTGCCAATTCTAATTGAAAGCTAAAAAAGAACTCTAAAAATGAGTAAAAAAGATAAAAATAGTAAAGTAGAAGATTCGCAATTTGAGGATCAAACTTCTACAGCAGCAGAAGCAGTAGTAGAAGAGCAAAAGGAAACTAAAACTCCAGAAGAACAATTACAAGATCAATTGGTCAGTGAGAAGGATAAATTTATGCGTTTGTTTGCTGAGTTCGAAAATTATAAAAAACGAACAACAAAAGAGCGTATAGAATTATTTAAAACAGCAAGCCAAGATGTTATGGTGTCTATGCTGCCTGTTTTAGATGACTTTGAACGTGCTTTAACACATATTGAAGACGATAAAGAAGCTGAAGAATTAAGAAAAGGCGTTTTGTTAATCTATAATAAGTTAGTGAACACTTTAGAACAAAAAGGTTTAACTAAAATAGAAGTAAGGCAAGGTGATACGTTTGACGCAGATAATCACGAAGCTATTACGCAAATACCTGCGCCAAGTAGTGATCTTAAAGGAAAAATAATTGATGTTGTAGAACGTGGTTATAAATTAGGAGATAAAGTGATTCGTTTTCCAAAAGTAGTTATTGGACAATAATATTGAAAAATGAGTTTTTACAAAAGTAAAGACGCTGAATAAATTAGTTGATGAAAGAAGATTATTACGACATATTAGGAATTAGTAAAGGAGCATCTGAAGCCGAAATAAAAAAGGCATATCGTAAAATGGCATTAAAGTATCATCCAGATAAAAATCCCGATGATAGTAGTGCTGAAGATAAATTTAAAAAAGCAGCAGAAGCCTACGAAGTCTTAAGTAATGCAGATAAAAAAGCACGTTACGACCAATTTGGGCACCAAGCCTTCAATGGTGGTGGAGGTGGTGGCGGCTTCGGAGGAGGCGGCATGAATATGGATGACATCTTCAGTCAATTTGGTGATATCTTCGGAGGAGGCTTTGGAGGTGGAGGCGGATTTAGTGGCTTTGGTGGAGGCGGAAGACAACGCGTAGTTAAAGGAAGTAATTTGCGTATTCGTGTTACCTTATCGCTAGAAGATATTGCTAATGGTGTAGAAAAGAAGATTAAAGTAAAACGAAAAATACAAGCTCCAGGTACTACATATAAAACGTGTACTACATGTAATGGTGCAGGTCAAGTAACACGTGTTACTAATACTATTTTGGGACGTATGCAGACTTCTGCAGCTTGTCCTACTTGTGGTGGAGCTGGTCAGATTATTGATAAAAAACCTTCTGATGCAGATGATCACGGTTTAAAAGTTTCAGAAGAAACCGTAACGGTTAAAATTCCTGCAGGTGTTGTAGATGGTATGCAGTTAAAAGTTACAGGTAAAGGTAATGATGCACCAGGAAACGGTATTGCTGGAGATTTATTAGTAGCAATACAAGAAGAGGATCATCCAACATTGAAACGAGAAGGTGATAATTTGCATTATGACATGTATGTAAGTTTACCAGATGCTGTTTTAGGTAATTCAAAAGAAATTGATACCGTAACCGGAAAAGTTAGAATAAAAATAGAACCAGGTGTTCAGTCAGGTAAAATTTTAAGGTTACGTGGCAAAGGCATACCAAGTATTAATGGTTATGGTAAAGGTGATCTTTTAGTTCATGTAAATGTATGGACGCCAAAGACTTTAAATAAAAAGCAAAAAGCTTTTTTCGAAAGTATGAAAGAAGATGAACATTTTGTACCTAAGCCAGAAAGTACGGATAAATCTTTTTTTGAAAAGGTAAAAGATATGTTTTCATAAACGAGATCTATTTAATAAAATTTAGTATATTTGAATTATCGCTAGTGTAAATTAGCGATAATTTTTCTTTTTCATAGCAATTTTTTCCCATCCTTGTCTAACCATAAGGGTGGGTTTTGTTTTTTATGTAAAATCAGATTTTTAAATCCTTGATTGCATTATTATCTATAATTACTTCCTGTCTTAACAGATTTTTCAACTCGTAAAAAGAATTAGGCATTAAATCTTAGTTTTATAACTGCATTTTAAACCAGTTTAATAAAAAGAATTAAAATTTGTAGAATTATTAGACCATTTTTATTCATAATCTATAACATTTAATATCTTTACGTAATAACCAAACCCTCAAAATTTAGTTAAATATGAATGACTTATTAGTTGCTAATTCCGTGTCTAAAAACTTCGGAAAATTTCAAGCGCTAAATCAAGTGTCTATTGCTGTACCTAAAGGTAGCATCTTCGGCTTGCTTGGTCCTAATGGAGCAGGAAAAACTACTTTGATCCGTATTATTAACCAAATAACAATGCCAGATCAAGGTGCTGTTTTTTTAGATGGCCAACCTTTAAAACCAGAACATGTTAGAGATATTGGTTATTTGCCAGAAGAACGAGGGTTGTATAAATCTATGAAAGTAGGAGAGCAGTGTTTGTATTTGGCTCAATTAAAAGGTTTAACTAAAACAGAGGCGAAAGAAAGATTAAAATATTGGTTCGATAAACTTGAGATAGGAGATTGGTGGAACAAAAAAATTCAAGAATTAAGTAAAGGTCAAGCTCAAAAAATTCAATTCGTTGTAACTGTTTTACATCGACCTAAGTTATTGATTTTTGATGAACCTTTTTCTGGTTTCGATCCTATTAATGCCAATTTAATTAAAGATGAAATTTTACAGCTAAGAGACGAAGGAGCTACCGTAATTTTTTCAACACACCGAATGGAATCGGTTGAAGAGTTGTGTGATCATATTGCATTGATTCATAAATCTAATAAAGTTTTAGACGGAAAACTAAACGATATAAAACGTCAATTTAAAACCAATACATTTGAAGTTGGTTTAGAATCTCCTAATAAAGACAAAGTATTTGCCGAAATTCAAGATAAATTTGAAGTGCTTCCTGCTACTTTTAGAAATCTACATGATGATATTAAGATGAATATTAAGTTGGGAGAGAATGCATCACCAAATGATTTACTTTCATTTTTAACATCAAAAGCAGAGGTGCATCATTTTGTAGAAGTGATCCCTTCAGCTAGTGATATTTTTATTCAAACTGTAAAAAACAACTAAAAATGAATCATTTACCCTTAATTATAAAACGTGAGTATCTTACTAAGGTTAAAAACAAATCATTCATTGTAATGACGTTTTTAAGTCCTTTAATAATGATTGCTCTTGCAGCTGTTGTTGGCTATTTGTCGCAATTAAATAATGATAAAGAACGTACCATTTCAATATTAGATGAAACGGGCTATTTAGAAGATGTATTTAAAAATTCTGAAAACACCACTTATACCGATTTAACGGGTTTAAGTTTAGAGAATGCCATTGCTTTAGTAAAGGAAAAAAAAGATTATGGTTTATTGCATATTTCTAGTGTAGATGTTTTGGGTGATGCAACTAATAAAATCAAATTTTATTCAGAAGAATCACCTTCATTAAGTGTTATTTCTGGTTTAGAGCAAAAAATTGAAAAACGTTTAAAAGAGGAAAAGCTTCAAAAAGATGGAGTTACATTGGCACAAATAGAAGCGTCTAAAACCAATATTGAAATTGCACAAGAAAGTTATGACGGACAAAAGAGTTCTAAAGCAGATAATGTTGTAAAACTTATTTTTGGTGGTGCTGCTGGTTACCTTCTGTTTATGTTTATAATCATTTATGGTAATATGATTATGCGTAGTGTAATTGAAGAAAAAACAAGCCGAATTATAGAGGTTATTATTTCATCTGTAAAACCAATACAACTAATGATGGGCAAAATTATTGGTACATCTTTAGCAGGAGTAACTCAGTTTGTTATTTGGTCTATTTTGGGAGGAGTTTTTATGTTAGTGTTAGGTTTTGTATTTAATATAGACCTTTTGGCTATGCAAACACAGCAACAAGAGGTAGCAATGCAAACACTTCAAGATTCTGGAATGGAACAGAGAATAGGTGAATTCTTTATTGCTTTTCAGAATTTACCAATGACTAATCTTATTATTGCTTTTTTATTCTTTTTTATTGGTGGTTATCTATTGTACAGTTCACTTTATGCAGCAATTGGTGCTGCAGTAGATAATGAAACAGATACACAACAATTTATGTTGCCTATACTTATGCCCTTAATGTTGGCCGTTTATGTTGGCTTTTTTACTGTTATTGAAGATCCTCACGGCACAGTCTCTACTGTGTTTTCATTTATACCATTTACGTCACCCGTAGTAATGTTAATGCGTATTCCTTTTGGTGTACCGCTTTGGCAACAAGGCTTATCTTTGTTATTACTTATTGGTACATTTGTTTTTGCGGTTTGGTTTGCAGCCAAAATATATAGAGTTGGTATTTTAATGTATGGTAAAAAACCAACCTATAAAGAACTATTTAAATGGTTGAAATATTAATCAATGGTTCAGAATTTTGATGATATAGAGGATAAAATTACTGAAAGTGGTGCTTGGGAAAAAACTCGAGATTTCCTAGGCTTACACATGGAAATTGGTAATGATATTAGCATTTCAATTCTTGATATTTTAATAGTCATTACGGCTATATTTCTTACTACAATTGTATTAAGAATTGTTTTAAAAATAATAACTAGAAATTTACCTGACGATGATAAAGGTAAATTTAGTGTTGTTTATGGTTATTTTAGATGGCTTATTTATCTCATAATTCTTTTAATAACATTACATAGTGTTGGAGTTAATGTTACAGCTGTTTTTGCGGCTTCTGCTGCACTTTTAATTGGTATTGGTTTAGCATTGCAAACCTTATTTCAAGATATTATTTCTGGAGTTTTTATACTTATTGATCAATCCGTACATGTTGGCGATATTATTGAAATTGATGGTAAAGTTGGTAGAGTTGAAGAAATTAAATTAAGAACTACAAGAGCAGTAACTATTGATAATAAAGTGTTAGTAATTCCTAATCATTTATATTTAGAAAATAGTTTGTACAATTGGACACAAAATGGAACTACAACGCGAGAAAGTGTAGAAGTTGGTGTTGCTTACGGAAGTGATGTCCAGTTGGTGAAAAAGTTATTATTACAAGCAGCGAGTACTAATGATAGAGTACTTTCAGAACCAGAACCAGCTGTTGTTTTTACCAATTTTGGAGATAGTTCATTAGATTTTAAATTGGTATTTACATTGTCTGATAGTTTTAAAGCTCAGTTTCCAAAAAGTGAAATTCGGTTTGAAATTGAACGCCTTTTTAGAGAAAACAATGTGTCAATTCCGTTTCCGCAACGCGACATACATATTATTCAAAAATAAAATAAGCTTTAAGTGCTATCCTTAAAAGTCCTTATTCAACATAAAAATAAATTAAAGTTATGCCAAAAATATTAATTATAGAAGATGAAGCTGCGATTAGACGTGTGTTAGTCAAAATACTTTCTGAAGAAAATAATACGTACCAAGTTGAAGAAGCTGAAGATGGTTTGGTTGGGATTGAAAAAATAAAGAAAGAAGATTATGATTTGGTACTTTGCGATATTAAGATGCCAAAAATGGATGGTGTTGAAGTATTAGAGGCTGTAAAAAAGATTAAACCAGAAACTCCAATGGTTATGATTTCTGGCCATGGTGATTTAGATACTGCAATAAATACGATGCGCTTGGGAGCTTTTGATTATATTTCTAAGCCGCCAGATTTAAACCGCTTACTTAATACAGTGCGTATTGCTTTAGACCGAAAAGAGTTGGTTGTTGAAAACAAAATGCTGAAGAAAAAAGTAAGTAAAAACTACGAAATGATTGGTGCGAGCGATGGCATTGCTCGTATTAAGGATATGATTGATAAAGTAGCGCCAACGGATGCTCGCGTTTTAATTACAGGTCCAAATGGAACAGGTAAGGAACTTGTTGCGCATTGGTTACATCAAAAAAGTGAACGATCTAAAGGACCAATGATTGAGGTGAATTGTGCCGCAATTCCATCAGAATTAATTGAAAGTGAATTATTCGGTCATGTAAAAGGAGCATTTACTTCAGCAGCAAAAGATAGAGCGGGTAAGTTTGAAGCTGCCAATGGAGGCACTATATTTTTAGATGAGATAGGTGATATGAGCTTGTCTGCACAGGCCAAAGTATTACGAGCCTTGCAAGAAAGTAGAATTCAACGTGTTGGTAGTGATAAAGACATTAAAGTTAATGTTAGAGTTGTAGCTGCGACCAATAAAAACCTTAAAAAAGAAATTGAAGAAGGGAATTTTAGAGAAGATTTATATCACAGATTAGCGGTTATTTTAATTGAAGTGCCAGCACTTAATGAGAGACGTGAAGACATTCCATTATTAATCAATTATTTTGCTGAAAAGATCTCTAGTGAACAAGGCACTGCTAAAAAATCATTTTCTGCTAAGGCTATTAAATTGCTTCAAAATTATGATTGGACAGGTAATATTCGTGAGCTGAGAAATGTTGTTGAACGTTTAATTATTTTAGGAGAAAAAGAAGTTAGTGAGAATGATGTAAAAGCTTTTGTTTCTAAATAAAATTTATAATTATGAAAGACATTCACATAAAGGATTTTAAAATTTCTTCAAAAATCAATATTAAGGATTTACCAACATCACTTGATTTAGGACTAAATAAAAAGAAAATTGAACGCGAACTAAGAACTGTAAGTGAAAACTTAGCAGACATTCAAAATACCATGTATGCACATGGTAAATATGCTGTTTTAATGTGTATTCAAGGTATGGATACAGCAGGAAAAGATAGTTTGATTCGTGAAGTTTTTAAAGAATTTAATGTTAGAGGGATTGTTGCTCACAGTTTTAAAAAACCTACGGAATTAGAGTTAAAGCACGATTATTTATGGAGGCATGTTATTGCCTTACCTGCGAGAGGAAAATTTGGCATATTTAACAGAACGCATTACGAAAACGTACTTGTAACTAGAGTGCATCCAGAATATCTAATGTATGAAAACATGCCACATGTTAATAGTTTAGAAGATGTTAACGAGGCCTTTTGGGACAAACGGATTAATGAAATCAATAATTTTGAAAAACATATTGCCGATAATGGAACTATCGTTTTTAAGTTCTTCTTAAACATATCTAAAGACGAACAAAAAGATAGATTATTAAGACGACTTAATAAACCAGAAAAAAACTGGAAATTTTCACCAGACGACTTAGACGAACGTTTATGTTGGGATCAATACCAAACGTATTATGAAGATGCCTTAAATAGAACATCTAAACCACACGCACCTTGGTATAATATTCCTGCAGACGATAAACCAACAGCACGATATATTGTGGCAAAAATCTTATATGACACTTTAAAAACGTATACAGATATTAAAGAGCCAGAATTACCTGCGCATCAAAAGGAAAATATAGATTTATATAAAGCCCAATTAGAAAATGAAGACTAGAATAGTTACTATTATTTTATGCTGTTTTACAGCATTTAATTTTGCTCAGAATGACGAGTCTGTTTTAAAAGAAGTGTATAAGACATCGCTTACTAATGGGAAAAGTTATGAATGGCTAGAGCATTTATCTAATGAGATTGGAGGGAGATTGTCTGGTTCTAAAAATGCAGAATTAGCAGTGCAATATACTAAAGCAGAATTAGAAAAATTAGGTATAGACAAAGTTTGGTTACAGCCAGTTATGGTTCCTAAGTGGGAAAGAGGAGAAAAAGAAAAGGCGTTTTTTGAAATTGCAGGTTTTGTTAAAGAAGTTAATATTTGTGCTTTAGGTGGTTCTGTCGCTACTGCTAAGGATGGTGTTTCTGCTGAGGTTGTAGAGGTTCATGATTTTGAAGAATTAGCCGCTTTAGGAAAAGAAAAAATTGAAGGAAAAATTGTGTTTTATAACCGTCCGATGCAAGCCGATTTAATAAGTACGTTTAATGCATATGGAGGTTGTGTAAATCAGCGATATGCTGGTGCTATGGAAGCCGGTAAGTATGGTGCTGTAGGTGTTATTGTACGTTCAATGAACTTGCGTCAAGATGATTATCCTCATACAGGGAGCATGAGTTATGGTGATTTACCAATTAATCAGCGTATACCGTCTGCTGCCATCAGTACTAATGGAGCCGAGAAGTTGAGCGAAGCACTAAAACAAAACAAAGAACTTAAGTTTTACTTTAAACAAAATTGTAAGCAATTTGAAGATGTGCAATCTTATAATGTTATTGGCGAAATTACAGGACATAAATTTCCTAATGAATATATTATAGTTGGTGGCCATTTAGATTCATGGGATTTGGGTGATGGTGCACATGATGATGGTGCTGGTGTTGTTCAATCAATGGATGTTTTAAGATTATTAAAAAAGAGCGGAATTAAACCGAAACGTACTATCAGAGTTGTTTTGTTTATGAATGAAGAGAACGGTTTACGTGGTGCAACAAAATATGCTGAAGTTGCCAAAGCAAAAAATGAGAATCACATTTTTGCATTAGAGAGTGACGCAGGTGGTTTTACACCTAGAGGATTTTCGTTTGCAGCCAATTCTACAAATTTCGATCAAGTATTAGGTTGGAAAGATTTATTTAAACCTTATTTAATTCATTATTTTGAGTTAGGTGGAAGTGGTGCAGATGTTGGTCCATTAAAAACCGATACTAATGTGCTCGCTGGTTTACGACCAGATTCACAACGTTATTTTGATCACCATCATGCAGCAAATGATACTTTTGAACATGTTAATAAGCGCGAACTAGAATTAGGTGCTGCTACTATGACAGCATTGGTTTATTTGTTTGATAAGTATGGTGTAAATCCTATTTCTGGTACTAAAAAGATTAAGGATTAAATGACATGAATAAGTTTAGCTTAATTCTATTTTCTATTTGGAGTATTTCGGGTTTTTCACAAGAAGAGGGTGCTTTACCTTACCGTGAAATTCCGGACTATTCCGATAATTATACAGCAAGTACAGTTGCGGCAAGAATGATTGACGCTTTAGGCTTTCGGTTTTATTGGGCTTCAAATACGTTATCAGAAAAGGATTTAGCTTATAAAGCGACTGATTAAGGTAGAACATCATTATAAACTATTGAGCATATTTATAGCTTATCAAAAACAATTGTAAACGCTACTCAAAAACAATCCAACTCTAGAGATAAAGAGGATTTAAGTTATTCTGAATTACGATCTAAAACATTACAGAATTTAAAAATAGCTGCAGATATTTTACGAGAAAGCGATGATATTTCTCAGTACAAAATTATTTTTGGAGATAAAGAAATTCCATTTTGGAATCAGGTAAATGGACCAATAGCTGATGCAATTTGGCATTGTGGTCAACTTGTAATTTATAGAAGGGTAACAGGTAATCCTATAAATCCCAAAGTGAATCATTTTTCAGGAAAAGTGAGTGATTAACTCGTGATGAGAAGCACAATGTTTTACATGAAAGATGACTTAAATATCATTTTTTATCTTCTTCATCCTCTTTTTTCATTTTAAGATATTTAGATACTAGCCGCACTCCTAATCTTGCGAAAAGAATTACGGCGAATACCATTACTATATCTAAACCTGTCATAGATTATATTAATTACCCGTTGCAGGTTTTGGGAACTTAGGTGCTTTAACTTCTGTTTTAATACCTAGTTGTTTCATTAATTCTTCGATGGCTTTTTCGAGTTGTGGATCTTTTCCATTGGACAATGCTTTTGCGTCTTGTCTAACTTCAATGTCTGGTGCCACTCCTTCGTTTTCTGCAATCCATTTATTATTTATAGGATCAAACACAGCATTGTCTGGTGAGGTAAGTGAACCACCATCGATTAAAGCGTAATGTGTTGAGGATTTTACTAAACCTCCCCAAGTTGTCATACCTATAAGTTTACCAACATTCTGCTGTCTAAATACCCATGGGAAGAAATCTCCACCAGAACCCGCAAGTTCATTAATTAACAACACTTTTGGACCTAATATTCCTGCAGGAAGCGTTAACGGTTTGCCATTTGGTACTTCGTTGGTTAAGCCAGCTCTTAAGCTACGTGTCATTAAATCTACCATGTAATCATCTAATAAACCACCTCCATTAAAACGTTCATCAATAACAGCTCCTTCTTTATCTTGTTGCGCAAAGTAATATCTATTGAAAGAAACAAAACCAGGACCTCCTGTATTAGGAACCCAAATATATCCTAAACGACCGTTTGATAATTTGTCTACCAATCTACGATTATCCTCAACCCAAGTGCGTTGTCTTAAAGAATTTTCATTTGAAATAGGTTCTACGATCTCAGTCCAATGCCCTTTAAATTGAGGTTGGTCATTAATGTGAAGAATAGTTTGTTTTCCTGAAGTGCCATCTAAATATTTATAGAAATTGTCATTAGCTTTTATTTCTTTTCCATTGATGCCTACAATATATTGACCTTCTTTTATGTTTAGTCCTGGCGCATCTAATGGTCCTGTTAAACCTGGATTCCAACTTTCAGTAGTGAAAATACGATCAATTTTCCAGTGGTTTTTATCGGTACTCATATCAGCACCTAATAAACCAGTTGTAGATCTTTCGATATCTGGATAATCGCCTCCTCTAACAAAACTATGACCAACCGATAACTCACCATTCACTTGATCTAAGATGTAATATAAATCGGCACGATGCTTTATAAACGGAACCAATGGAGCGTAACGTTTGTAAACAACGTTCCAATCACGACCATGCATATTTGGATCGTAAAAATAATCGCGTTCGTATCTCCAAGCTTCTTCAAACATTTGTTCCCATTCCGCGGAACGATCTAAATTCATTTGTAAATTAACCTTAAGGCGTTTACCACCTTTTGCATCTCCTCCTTTGGTGCTAATTACTTGCCAATCACCATTAATCTGAGCTAACATATGTTCTCCATTTGTGGTAACCGAAACTGAACGCACACCAGAAGCAAATTCTTTGTTTTTTTGTTCTTCAAGATTAAATTTGTGAAGTAGTGCGCCTCTATCATTTGGCACATATTCTGAGATAAACATAGATCCTTTAGGACCAGCAATGATATACCCATAGTTTCTTGTAGGTATTGGTAATGCTAGTGTACGGCGACCAATATTTTCAAAATCGATAAGCATTGTTTTATTGTCATCTTCCTTTTTTTCTTTGGAATCTTTATCCTCTTTTTTGTCATCAGGTTTCTCTTCATCTTCTTTTTTAATGTCTTCTTCATCACTTTTTGGCTTAAAAGGAGAATCATCATTAGCATCTAAATTAATAACATAAGCAGCGTAGGCAGGATTTGCTGTCATAGAACTTGTGTTTGCCCAACCTGATCCAAGCGCAACATCCGTACTCGCTAAAAAGTAAAGTTGTTTTTTATTTAAATCCCAAGCCGGTGAAAAGGAATCTGCAAAAGCATCCGTAATTGGTGTAGTCCTATCTTTCTCAATAGAGTAAATATAAATTTGTCTAAAGTTATTGGAAGCCGATTTTTCATAAGCAATCCATTTACTATCTGGAGACCACTTTAATTCAATACTATTACGTTCTAAGTTGGTTCCTCCAATATCAATGGTTTTAACTTTTTTAGTTTCTAAGTTTACAAAACGCAAACGTACATCATCATCAACAAAGGCAATGTGCTTTCCGTCTGGAGACCAAGCAGGATTCCAAGCTAATTTAGATTCACCAATGGAAATAGTTTCAGGTTTTGATAAACCATCTTGATCAGAAATCATTAACGCATAATTTTTTCTATCGGCATCAGAGAACCAAGCTATTTTATCTCCTTTTGGTGACCAAATTGGACGTCTGTCTGCTGTGCTAGAGCTTTCGGTAATATTTCTAGAATCTCCAAATTCTACTGGAATAGTAAAAATATCTCCACGCGATTGCATAATAGCACGTTTCCCATTTGGTGATAATGAAGCTGAACTTGTGGAGTTGGAAACATCTTCCCATTTTGTTTCTACCCAAGGAAAATCGCCCACTACATTAATTGATAGTTGTTTATGCTTACTGTTAGACATGTTCATGGTATGTAAATAACCATCGCGTTCATAAATCAAAGTATCATCATTACCACTTAACCATTTAATGTCAGAACCTTTAAATTTTGTGATTTGGGTAAGGGATTTTGTTTTAGGATTGTAAGACCAAATATTAGATACTAAATCACGATCTGATAAAAAATAAATAATCTCACCTAACCACATTGGTTGAATATCTGTTGTTTTGTCATTTGGCAGTAAAACTTCATTCTGCGTTTTTAAATCCAATATTATAAGTGGTGTATTTTGTCCTCCTCTATAGGCGCGCCATTCTTCATCCCAACGATCCATTTTATCTAAAATTAGTTGTTTTCCGTCAGGCGAATAAGATCCATCGTTACTCCATTGTTTTGTTAATAATTGAGGTGCTCCACCTTTAATAGAAATGGTGTAAAGTCTATTATATGGTCGTGGTGCTGTTTCTCTGTTACTCGCAAATAAGATATGTTTTCCGTCGTTTGTCCAACCTCTAACAGTAGATCCGCTAGGATGCCATGTTAAGCGTTTTGGCTCTCCACCATTTTTAGAAACCACATAGACGTTGTTTTTACCAGCTCTGTTAGAACTAAATGCAATCCAATTGCCATCTGGAGAAAAATAAGGGTTAGATTCCACGGCAGCAGTAGAAGTGATACGTTTCGCTTCGCTAGAGTTTAATGCAGAAACCCAAATATCACTTCCATAGGTATATGTAATATGAGTAGCACTTATATCGGGTTGACGAAGTAATCTTGTGCCTTGAGCAAATGTGATTAGGCTTGAAAGTAGAAATAATGTAACCAAATATGAGGTTTGGAGATACGTTTTGAGTTGAAATTTCATGAGATGTGATTGATTGATTGATTAATAAGATTGATGTTATAAAGTTACAAATAACTAAGCCACCATTTGTCTTTATTGTTGGTTTTGTAATGCATATATGTTTTGCAAATTGGGTATAAAGCCAAAATAATAATTATCCAGATAAGGTACACTGTAAATAAAGGATAGCCATAACCTTGTAAAATTCCTGAATTCATTGTTTCATTATCAAGAATCATCAGCTTCCAATCTTTTCCTGTAAGTAATAATCCAATAATTGCAGCTACATGAATGAAAAAGATGTGTAATATATAATAGAAGAAAGGTACTCTTCCAAAAACGAGTAAAAAATTGGTTGCAGTGTTTTTTATCGTTTCAATATAATATAAGAAAAGTAAGGCTGGTCCTAAAGTGATTAAAATATATGCCAAAGATGGTGGGTATTTTGTGACATTGAAGAATGAAATTACTGTTTTTTCATTTGTATCTTGTATGGTCCACGGCACTAAATCAGCGTAAAAATTAAATCCTCTTAATATAAAAAAGAATACTATAGCGGATATCCCAATGTATAGTAGCCATTTTTTTCTTAAAGCTTTTGAGGCGTCTTTTTTATAAAATTCTCCAAAACAATAGCCCAAGACTATAACACCAATCCATGGTAATATAGGATAAGAAAATGATACGTAATGTCCTTCTGAAAAACTTAGAAATTGACCTTGATGAAGTATATACCATAGTATGGATGAGATACTATCTCCTTCTATAATAATACCATCTAAGGTGTTATGTCCAAATACAATTAGAAGTCCAAGGGCAAGTATAATTCGTTTCGGGAGGTATACAATGAAACCAAGTACAATCATACATAAACCAATTGCCCAAATGACTTGAAGATTAATAAAACCAAAATTAACATCAAACCACCAAAGGAAATTATTAATAAAGATTTCTACAAAGATGAGCCATAATCCGCGTGTGATTAAAAATTTTGAAAGTTCTTTTTTGGGTTTGTTCTGACCATATAAAAAAGCGGATGTTCCAGCAAGAAACACGAATACAGGCGCGCAGTAATGCGTAATAAAACGTGTTCCAAATAAAATGATGTTTGTAGATTCTAAATTTTCAGGATAGTTTCCTGTGAATGCGTTAATATGAAAATAATCCCTTACATGGTCTAAAGCCATAATAACCATGACTAATCCTCTTAGGACGTCGATGGATTCTATTCTATTTGATTTGATTGATGACATCTGTCTTTTAGCTCGTTTTAAAAGACTTAGGGAATGCTAAAAATAGTTAAAAATTATGAAACAGTTTAAATGAAGAATTATTCAAAATATAAAAAAATGAATCTTGTTACAGTTTTATTTCTTCTGACTTACCATATTCGTCTTTATAGATTTTAACTAAAGCCATAAAGATACTTACTAATAAAGGCCCAAAAATCAATCCTATAAAGCCAAAAAGAGGCACTCCCACAATCACACCAATTAGTGTAATTAAAGGATGGACGTTATCTATTTTTTGTAAAACGTATAATCTAATGATATTGTCTGTGGAACCCACTACTACAAAACCATAAACTAAAATTCCCCAAGCTTCAAAAGTATTACCTGTAGACAACGTTAAAATAAATACAGGTAAAATACCAACTAAAGTGCCCACAAACGGAATCATAGAGCCAATAGTGACAATTACAAACCAAAATAGAGGATCTTCAATACCAAAAATTAGAAAACCTATTAATGCAATAATACCTTGTGCCAATGCTACTAAAGGAATTCCAATAGCGTTAGACTTTACCATGCTCTGAACTTCTCTACCTATTTCATTAATGTTGTCATTATTCATAGGAATGTAATGACGTAACGATTGCCTTAATTCCTTTCGGTTTGTTAACATAAAATAGAGCATAAAATACGTTAGTCCTATGGCAATAAATAGATTAAAGGTATTGCCTGCCATGCTCTGTATACTTTCAGATAGCCATGTTGTTATAGATTCTGTATCAATTTGAGAATTAAAATCAATGCCTGTTTTAAATTTTAATTGACCGACTTGGGTTTTAAACGCATCTATTACTTTTTCACTATTACTAGCAACTTCAGAAATTTTATTCCCTAACATTATACCAAAACCAGTTAATGGAATCATTACAACAACAAAAGAACCTAGCATTAACATTAATGCTGCTATAGAAGGTTTCCAATTATACTGATGAACCAACCGTTTCATTAGTTTTCTAAGAAGTATATAAAACGTAATAGCTCCCAAAACACCGCTGAGGTATGGTAGCATTTCGCTAAAAATTAAACTACCAATAAGTAAAATGAGTAGTAAAACAAATACTTGTCGGATTATTTTGGGTGGAATTTGTGTCATATATAAGTATTAGGATATAACCAAAGGTAGCTTTAAACCTTTGGTTAGATTACTTTAAATACACAAATGATTAACCCAATTGAGATAAATAAACGTGTTTTTAAATGGTTATTTCTACTTGATTTTGCAAGATGTCATCAAAAGTTTCGCGTTTTCTAATAAGCTGTGCTTTTCCTTTGTAAAGTAATACTTCTGCTGGTCGGTAACGCGAGTTGTAGTTACTAGCCATAGAATAACAATAGGCACCAGCATTTTTAAAACAAAGGATATCACCTTCATTTATTTCGGAAATTCTTCGGTTATTAGCAAATGTATCTGTCTCACAGATATAACCAACAACAGAATAAAAACGTTCACGTCCTTTTGGGTTAGAAATATTTAAAATATCATGTTGAGAACCATATAGCATTGGTCTTATTAGGTGATTAAAACCAGAATCAATTTGTGCAAAAACCGTTGAGGTGGTTTGTTTTACCACATTAACTTTTGCTAAAAATACACCAGCTTCGCTCACTAAAAATTTACCAGGCTCAAAAGCCAAGGTTAAATCTCTACCGTATTCTTTACAGAATTCATTAAAACGCTTAGATAATTTTTCGCCTAACTCTTCAATATTAGTTTCAATGTCCCCTTTTTTGTATGGGACTTTAAATCCAGAACCAAAATCTATAAACTCAAGAGTTTTGAAATTTTTTGCCGTTTCAAAAAGAATTTCACTAGCATATAAAAAGACATCAATATCAAGAATATCACTACCAGTATGCATGTGAATACCATTAATAGTCATTTTAGTATTCTCAACAATACGAAGTAATAAAGGAATCTGATGAATTGAAATCCCGAATTTACTATCAATATGACCAACCGAAATATTAGTATTTCCACCTGCCATAACATGTGGATTTATTCTTATACAAACTGGCACTTTAGGATGTTTAGTTCCAAATTGTTCTAGTATAGATAGATTATCAATATTTATCTGTACACCTAATTTTGCAGCTTCTTCAATTTCTTCAAGCGAAACACCATTTGGTGTAAAAATAATATCCTCTGGTTTAAAACCTGCTTTTAAACCCAATCGCAATTCTTGGATGGAAACGGTATCAATTCCAGAACCTAACTTATTAAATAATTTTAAAACTGAAATATTAGAAAGTGCCTTAACAGCATAATTCAACTTTAGCTGTTTTACCTTACTAAATGCTTTTGTTAATCGTTTATATTGAAATTCTATTTTTTCAGCATCATAAACATATACAGGACTTCCAAAATCCTTCGCAATTTGTAATAAGGTATTTTCCTTCAT
>TARA_R110002111_G_scaffold259792_1_pt1 | contig 20364 bp, 23 predicted proteins | sample TARA_R110002111 | Tara Oceans TARA_R110002111 (sample SAMEA4397363) | marine metagenome | biome: Polar Biome; feature: [ZZZ] marine water layer (ENVO:01000295); material: water (ENVO:00002006), including particulate matter (ENVO:01000060) such as... | depth 199 m | reverse complement strand
TAACAGATAATCAATTAATAACAGATTTGTCATTTCAGAAAGCCTTTGTTTTTTTATTGTTTGTAAAAGCAAGGGGCACATTTTAATAAAATCCTTTAACCCATACCTCATCTATTGTTTAGGCCGTTTTAAAAATTTTAATCGGACACTATTGATTTATAATGTTTTAACTAACTGATATTTGTCATAGTTTTTACTTATTTCTCAATATATATTTACTGATGAATCTATTATTTTCTGATAAAAATGAAAACGATACTACTTCCCACAGATTTTTCAAAAAACTCAATAAATGCAATTCATTATGCTATAAAATTATTAGCACATGTTAAATGTGATTTCTACCTTTTAAATGTGCAAAAAGCATCTTCATTTATATCGGATGATATGATGACGGTTACTTCTTCTGCTACTATTTATAATACATTAATTGATGCGGCAAAAAAATCGATTAGCAATATTGTTTCGCAAATAGAAAAGCGCTCTAAAAATGAAAATCATGCATTTCACTCTATAGTCGATTATGATAATTTTATAGATGCCATAAACCAAATATCTAAAAAGCATCATGTTGATTTGATTATAATGGGCACTAAGGGTGCTTCAGGTTTAGAAAAAGTAATTTTTGGAAGTAATACTGTGCATGTGATGCAACGGTGCCAAATACCTGTTTTAGCAATTCCAAAGGGATGTACTTTTAAAGGATTAAGCAAAATTGCATTTACTGCAAACAATTTGTTGGGATTAGATATAAAAACATTAGTGCCTTTAAGGGATTTAGTTTCTTTTTATAAATCTAATTTGAGTGTACTTCACATTGCTGATAAAAATCATTTAATACAAAGTCAAGAAACTATTTTCGATTTTTTTAAAATTTATTTTATAAAAGTTAATCATGATTTTATTGACACTAATATTAAAGAGGTTTATAATGTGGTGCATAAATATATAGTTGATAATGGTATTCAAATGTTATCAATTATGGATGAACAACATTCTTTTTTAGAACGATTATTTACAAAACATCCAATTGAAACCTTTGCTTTTGCTATTGATATTCCGTTTCTAGTGATGAAAAAGCAAAAATAAATTTAAGGTACAAATAATACTTAGTTTTTATTTTCAAGGTGTAACATTCTTCATTTTATTGCGTCATATAAGTGTTCAATCAAAACTTAATCATCATGAGACAAGACAATCAATTAATCGTTATTACCCATTTAAGTCAGTTAATTTCGCTAATTACTGGTTTTGGCAGCCTGTTGTTACCACTAGTGTTATGGCTTACGCAAAAGGAAAAAGTATATAAGATGGATGCACACGGAAAAAACATTTTAAACTTTCAACTAAGTTTATTGCTGTATTTTATAATATGCATTCCGTTAATATTACTGTTTGGCTTAGGTTTATTAGGCTTTATTGTTTTAGGAATTATATCAATAGTTTTTCCAATAATTAATGCAATTAAAGCTAGTAATGGTGAAACTCCAACCTATCCGCTTTCTATAAATTTTATTAATTAATATTTTTTTAAAAAGTCGGGTTAGCCATGTTTACCCAAAAAAAAATCTGTAATTTATATTACAGATTTTTATTTATTAAAATAAATTTTATTTCGATTTCTTCTGCTTATTTATTTCGTCCTGCAATTGGCGTCTCACTTTTTGTTCACGTTCTAAAGCCGTTTTACGGTGCTCATCAAATTCTTCTTCAATTTCTGCAAGCGCATGTTTTGCCCCTTTAGTTATAGAATTACTGTTTTTAAATTTAAAAATAAAGAAGAGTAACAAAGCAAATAACCCAGCAATAATAGACCACATAAGCACATTATAGCCAGTTTTACTCATTTGCATGCCAAATAATGCCATACTGTTTTTTTCTGAGTTTGTAGTTTCTAAAGTAGTTTGTGTGTTTGAAAGATTCGTTTTTAAATCGGTAATTTCCTTTGCTTGAGTTTTTACTACTGCTTGTGTAGCCGCTAAATCTTTATGAACAGTTTTTAACGAATCTATGGCGTGCGCTCGTAAAGTTAGAAGCATATTTCGTTTTACGGCTTCATACATTTGCCCATTTGTACCTCGAAAATCTCCTGATTTTTTTAGAACATATTCAAATTGACTGTCAATAGTCCCGCTTTGTAAAGAAAGATTATCATCATCCGTTTGAGCGAAAGAAATTGATGAAAATGTAAATAGAAATGCTGTAAAACTGAGGAATTTGAAAAATTTCATTTAAGATTAATTTAAAAATGGTTGTGTTTGGTTTTACGAAGTTAAAAAATAATGTTTATTAACATAATTTATTTGATAAAAAGCCACATAAAATGAGGTTTATTTATATACGACTCATATTTTAATTTGGATGACTTAATATTAATAGTAGGTATAACGTCTAACTTTAGCAATATATTTTGCAAGTCTAATAACTTGATGGCTATAACCGTACTCGTTATCATACCAAATATATAAGACAATATTTTTTCCGTCTTTACGCACAATGGTTGCTTTGCTATCATAAATTGAAGGCGCAGAACTTCCAACTATATCACTTGAAACAAGCTCATCACTTAGTTCATACTTTATTTGCTCTACTAAATCACCCTCTAAAGCATATTTTTTTAAAATCGTATTTACGCCGTTTATTGACGTTTTATTTTTTAATTCCAAATTTAAAATAGCCAAAGAACCATTAGGAACAGGAACGCGAATAGCATTAGATGTTAATTTACCTTCTAAACTAGGTAATGCTTTGGCAACAGCGGAACCAGCGCCAGTTTCAGTAATAACCATATTTAATCCAGCAGCACGCCCACGACGGTATTTATTATGAAAATTATCGACTAAATTTTGGTCGTTGGTATAAGCATGAATAGTTTCTAAATGACCGTTTTTAATCCCAAATGAATCTTCAATAGCTTTTAAAACAGGAGTAATGGCATTTGTTGTACAAGATGCCGCTGAGAAAATATCAACGGTATCTGGATTGTTTTCATGATGGTTAACACCATACACAATATTAGGTATTTCTTTTCCTGGGGCAGTTAATAAAACTTTATCAACACCTTTAGATTTTAGGTGTCTGCTTAAAGCTTCTTTATCTCTAAAAGCACCCGTATTATCTATTAGTAAAGCGTTATTTATATGGAATTTGGTATAGTCAATATCTTCTGGAGCGTTTGCAGAAATAACATTTACAGTAGTGCCATTTATAATTAAAGCGTTATTTTTTTCATCAATAGAAACGGTTCCTGAGAAATCGCCATGTACCGAATCGTTTCTCAATAACGACGCTCTTTTTTCAAGAATTTTAGCGTCAATATGTCCACGAGTAACAATAGCTCTTAAACGTAACTGACTTCCTTTTCCTGTGCGTGCCATAAGTTCGCGCGCTACTAGTCTTCCAATTCTTCCAAAACCATAAAGAATCACATCTTTAGGTTTTATATCTACAGATTTATGAGCATCTTTTAATTTTGAAACTACAAAGGCCGTTACATTATTATGGTGGTTGTCTTCTAAATGATATTCGTAAGTTAATTTTCCAATGTCGAGTTTTGCTGGCGGAATGTCTAATTTTTTTATAGCTTGAGCAATTTCCACAGAATCGAAAATTGAAATTGGTTTTTGTACAAATTTACCGGCATATTCATGTAAGTTCAAAATCTGGCTAACATTACAATCTATGAGTTGATTTCTGAAAATAATCAGCTCTATAGATTTATCGTACCAGAGGTCGTTTACAATTTTAATAAATTCTACGGTAGCTCTTCTTCGGTCAGCCTGAAAAGCTAATTCTTTTTCATAAGTTTTATTAAAACTCATAGTTTAATAGTTTAGTTTATGGTTTAAATTTTGGCAAAAATACCATATTTCAAACGTTTTCGTAGCGTGTTTTGGTAAAAAAATAAACCCTTCAAAATTTTAAAATTCAGAAGGGTTTAAAAGTTTATTTTAAGGGGTGTATCTATTTAAAGATTACCTCTTTTTTCTCTTGTCTTTTATTTATATACTCTAGTTTTTTAATATTTTCCATAATATCATCACCGTACTTATCTTTAATTTTGGAAATAGCTTCTATATTTTCAATTTTTATATCGTTAATACCAGTAATTATATAACCTGGCGAGATTCCTAAATTAGAATACAACCATTTATTTTCTGTGTTTTTTACCATAACACCGTAATCAATATTGTATTCTTTTTTAAATGAATCTGGTAAATCTTGGAGTTCCATTTTCATAAAATTAACCGAAAAAACTTCTGTTTTTGAAAGCGTTACTGAAAATGTTTTTAATTCATCACCTCTTAATAATTCTACATTAACAATATCATTTGGACGCTTCGTTTTTATGTAACCACTTAAACCTTCAAACTTTGAAATCTCGATATTGTCTAGTTTTTTAATAACATCACCTTCTTTAATTCCTGCTTTTTCAGCTCCTGAATTTTTGATCACTTCACCAACGTAAACACCTTCAGTATAATTTATTCCAATGTCTTTGGCTGCATCACTGCTAAAAGTACCACCTTTAATACCCAAAACGCCATTTTGAACATTGCCATACTCCATGATATCTTCAATTACTTTTCTAGCAATATTACTTGGCACTGCAAAAGAATAACCAACATAAGACCCTGTTTGTGAGGTAATAGCGGTATTTATACCAATTAATTCTCCATTTGTATTTACCAATGCGCCACCAGAATTCCCAGGGTTTACGGCAGCATCAGTTTGAATAAATGATTGCGCACTGGTGCCGGTTAAATCTCTAGATTTAGCACTAATTATGCCAGCGGTAACAGTTGAAGTTAAATTAAAAGGATTACCAACCGCTAACACCCATTCACCAATTTTTGCATTGTCTGAATCGCCAAACGTAACATAAGGTAAATCTTTTTCAGATTTAATTTTTAATAATGCGATATCTGTTTTTGGGTCTGTACCAATAACTTCAGCTTTATAAGTTTGATTGTCATTTAAAGTAACCGATAACTCTTGCGCATTATTAATAACATGATTATTTGTAATGATATAACCATCAGAATTTATGATGACACCAGAACCCGTTCCCATTTGCGATTTGGGCTGACTTCTTCCAAAAAATAAATCTTCAAATGATGTTGGACCAGAACTCATTGATACATTTTTTACATGCACAACAGCGTTCACCGTGTTTTCTGCAGCAGTTGTAAAATCTGGATTTTCTATGGAATTTAATAAATTGTGCACATTACTTGTGGGCAAAAAGGCTGGGTTATCATTATTATTTGTGATAACCACTTTATTTTCGTGTTCTAAAAATAATTTATAAGCACCAAGGGTTAAAACGCCACCTAATGCCGAAACCAATACTAATGTTAAAATCTTCTTCATAATTTTCAGTTTAAGTTTTATTAACGATTAAAATTAAAAATTTATTGGATGATAAAATCAACTTTAACGACTATTTAACAATCCGAAAAACAGTTTAATATTCATATATTTGTGCTTTATTATGAAGCATACTTTTTATAAATATCAAGGAACTGGGAACGATTTTGTGATGATTGATAATCGTCAACAAACATTCAACAAAAACGATACCAAACACATCGCTCTTTTATGTGACAGACGTTTTGGCATAGGTGCAGACGGACTTATTTTACTTGAAAATCATGATACTTTAGATTTTAAAATGGTGTACTACAATGCCGATGGAAACGAAAGTTCTATGTGTGGTAATGGCGGACGCTGTTTGGTTGCTTTTGCAAAACAGCTGGGTGTAATTAGTAATAAAGCCACTTTTGAAGCTATTGATGGTTTACACCACGCAACTATTGAAAATGATACTGTAAAACTGCAAATGCAAGATGTTGTGAAGGTTGAAAAGCATAAAAACCATGTGTTTTTAAATACAGGATCTCCTCATCATGTGCAATTTGAAGATGATATTGATGACTTTGATATCAAGATGAAAGGTGCTAAAATTAGATATGGCTCACCATATAACGAAGCTGGTAGTAATGTGAATTTTGTTAAAAAAATATCAGACTCAAGTTTTAGGGTAAGAACTTATGAGCGAGGCGTTGAAGATGAAACGTTGTCATGTGGCACAGGTGTTACAGCAGTTGCATTAGCGATGCATTATATAGGTGAAACCGAAAAAAATCATATTACTTTAAAGGTTGAAGGCGGAAATTTAGAAGTCTGTTTTGATGTTGAAAATGGAACTTATAAAAATGTATGGCTTATTGGGCCTGCAAAGTTTGTTTATAAAGGAACCTTATGATAACTCTAAAAGGCAAACATATTTACTTACGGGCTTTAGAACCTGAAGATTTAGAGTTTATTTATACCGTAGAGAACGATGAAACCATCTGGGAAATTAGCAATACACAAACACCATATTCTAAATTTTTGATAAAACAATATTTAGAAAATGCTCATAAAGATATTTTTGAAGTAAAACAATTACGATTAGTCATTTCTAATAATAAGGACGCATCATTAGGACTCATTGATATTTTCGATTTCGATTTTAAAAACAGAAGGGCAGGTATTGGTATTTTGATAAAACAACCTCATGATAGAGAGAAAGGCTACGGAAAGGAAGCTCTAGAATTATTAATAAATTATAGCTTTACACATTTAGGGTTACATCAATTATATTGTAATATTTTTGAAGAAAATGAAGCCAGTATAAAGTTATTTAGCAACCAAGGTTTCAAAAAAATAGGATTAAAAAAAGATTGGAATTACGTAAATGGGTCTTATAAAAACGAATATTTATTTCAGCTAATAAATGATTAAATGTATATAAAAAAAATACTCTTAGCTATACTTGTAATTGGGCTTATTGTGGCAGCATTTTTCGCGAATTTTGTTTACAAAGCCATGTTAAAACCAAATACGGCTTTTAATAATGACGAGGCTTATATTTATATTCCAACAAATGCGAGTTATGATGACGTTCTAAATCAATTACAGCCTTTGTTGGATGATATAGATTCTTTTGATGATTTGGCGGAACAAAAAAAATACAGCACTAATATAAAGGCTGGAAAATATGCTATTAGAAAAGGGATGACTAATAATGATATTATTAATTCCATTCGAAGTAAAAATTTACCTATTAAAGTGTCTTTCAATAATCAAAGTTCTCTAGAAAAATTAGCTGGAAGAATTTCTAGAGATATTGAAGCAGACAGTCTTTCAATATTAAACGCGATGAATGATAACGCTTTTTTATCTAAAAACGGTTTTAATGAAGCAACCGCTTTAGGGATGTATCTGCCAAACAGTTACGAGTTTTTTTGGAATACATCTGCTGAAAATTTTAGAGATAGAATGCTGAAGGAATATAATCGATTTTGGAATGAAGACAGAATAAAAAAGGCTGAAGCCATTGGGTTGTCTCCAAATCAAGTTATAGCTTTGGCATCCATAGTTTATGAAGAGTCTAAAGAAGCAACCGAACAACCCAGAATTGCTGGTGTTTATATGAACAGAATAAAAATTGGCATGCCGCTTCAAGCAGATCCAACGCTAAAATTTGCAGCATATAAACTACCAGAATATGAAAACACGATTATAAAACGTGTTTTAAATATTCATAAAGAGATAGAATCTCCATATAACACCTATAAAAATAGAGGTTTGCCACCAGGTCTCATCGCGATGCCAGATATTTCGGCTATTGATGCGGTTTTAAATTATGAAAATCATAAATACCTATATTTTGCAGCTGATGCAAAACGTTTTGGATTTCATAAGTTTGCTAAAACCCTAGCGCAACATAATGTAAATGCCAGAGAATACCAAAGATATTTGTCATCACAAGGTATTAATAGGTAGTGAATGGTTCGCTGTTAAAATATGCGCTGCTTTGTGTTTTAATGTCCTCGTTATCTTATTCGCAATCCAAATTAAATTCTTTTTTAACACCAAGTGATACTTTAAATAAGCCAAGACGAAATGCCGTAATTATTTCTGAAGCATCGGTTGGAGCGCTTACTTTAATTGGTTTAAATCAACTTTGGTATACCGATTTTGAGCGCTCTAAATTTCAATTTATTAATGATAATAACGAATGGCTTCAAATGGATAAAATGGGACATGTGTTTTCAGCTTATCAAATGGGACGTTTTGGGGCAGATTTACTAAAGTGGAGTGGCGTAAGTAAAAAGAATCAACTTATTATTTATGGTGCAACCCTAGGATTTGGTTTTTTAACAGCTGTAGAAGTATTAGACGGCTATTCCAAAGAATGGGGTTTTTCATGGGGCGATATGTTGGCCAATGCATCAGGTACAGGACTATATATTGGACAAGAATTATTATGGAATGAGCAGCGAATTGCCCTGAAGTTTAGTTTTCATCAAACTAAATATGCTAATTTAAATCCAGAAAAGTTAGGAGAAACAACTCTAGAACAGGTTCTTAAGGATTATAACGGACAAACTTATTGGCTTAGTTTTAATATACATTCTTTTTTCAAAGACAGCAAAATTCCGAAATGGCTAAACCTAGCAATAGGTTATGGTGGCGAAGGTATGCTTTATGGTTCAGAAGATATTGACAATCAACTGTTAACAAGTAATTCACGCTACCGCCAATACTATTTAAGTTTTGATGTAAATTTGAGTAATATTAAAACAAACTCGATGTTTTTAAAGACGATTTTCAGTGTTTTTAATATGATAAAAATACCTTTTCCAACCTTAGAATTCAATAAAAAAGGCGCTGTATTTCATCTATTCTACTACTAAAAAAAGTAGTTAAACGAGTAATTTTGATAGTATTAAAAAATTGTATAATTTTGCACGCTCAAATTTTCAAGTGTTGTTCATTAAAAAATAACGCAGAAGAAATTTAAAATATATGATAAAAAGTATTGCAAGTTACTTAACCCTCACACTTACAATATGCATTTTAATGTATATATCGTTTTCATCTAATGAAACGGTAGATTTAAGTAAATATTCAACTAAAGGATTAGAGTTGAATTACACTGTGAGTCAAGAGCAAGGCATTCAAGATGATGTTTTAGCTTCTAATGATTTAAATGAATCATTTTCTCCTTACTTAGGAAAAACATTCGTAGGTTTTAAAGAAGCTTTGGCTTTTAAAGAATCTCGTGGCGATTATTCCTCTGTGAATACATTTGGGTATTTAGGAAAATATCAATTTGGTTCTGAAACTTTAAAAATGATTGGAATATACAATCCAGCACAATTTTTAAAGAATCCAGCACTTCAAGAGAAAGCATTTATAGCAAACGCTTCTCGAAACAAATGGATTTTGCGAAGAGATATTAAAAACTTCGTTGGAAAAAGAATTAACGGTATGCTTATAACCGAATCTGGCATTTTAGCAGCTGCACATTTAGCTGGTCCAGGTAGTGTTAAAGAGTATTTGAGAAGTTACGGTTTAGATAATTTTACTGATGGTTATGGAACTACAGTTGAATATTATATGAAACGCTTTTCAGGCTACGATACTTCTTTTGTGAAACCCAACAAATTGGCAAAAGCTATTTAGTTCGAAAAAGAACTCCGAGAATTTATTTCGAGGTTTCATTTGAATTTGTCATTCTAGCGGAGGCGAGAATCTTAGCCTTTATGAATAATAAATATGGTAGGTCTCTTATGGAAGTCTACCTTATTTTTTTTCCATGCATTTGCAGACTGTGTTTTTATAAATTCAGTTGAAAGTGTAATATCGCAAGCCACACAAATATCAGTATCATTTTCTAAAATAGTTGATAAATCCTCAATCATTTTATTGTTTCGATACGGAGTTTCTATGAATATTTGTGATTGGTTCTGCTCAAAAGACAAACGTTCTAAACGTTTTATTTCACCTTTTCTTTCGCCTTTATCAATTGGTAAATAGCCATTAAAAGCAAAACTTTGCCCGTTCATTCCAGAACTCATTAAAGCCATTAAAATAGAAGATGGGCCAACTAAAGGTACTACTTTAATGTTCTTTTGGTGAGCTATTCTAACGACATCTGCACCAGGATCTGCAACACCAGGGCATCCAGCTTCCGAAAGTAAACCCACATTAAAACCATTTAAACAAGGGTTTAAATAGCTGGGGAGTTCGGTGGCTTCAGTAAATTTATTTAGTGGAAATAGTTTTAAAGATGGTTGCGATTTATCTGGAGTTATTTTTTTTATAAAGCGTCTTGCAGTTTTCTCATTTTCAACAATAAATGTGCTCGTTTCTTCAATTACTTTTTTTACTAAAAGGGGTAAAACGTCTAATGGATCATTATCACCTAATGTGGTTGGAATTAAATAGAGCACACCTTTTGTTGAATTCATTTATTCAGGTTTTTAGCAATAATAGAACAAGCTTCATCTAGCATTTTATAAACAGTTTCAAATCCATCTTCACCGCCATGATAAGGATCAGGAACATCGTAGTTTTGATTTGGATATACTTCGTTTAAAATCATTTTTACCTTAGAAATATCTTCATTATTTCTGGCAAGTTTAGTGACGTTTTTAAAATTTGACTCATCCATTACATAAATGAAATCAAATGCTTCGAAATCTAATACATTAAATTGTCTGCCTTTTAAATTAGAAATATTTAAGCCATATTTTCTAGCAACTTTAATAGAACGAATATCTGGAGGATTGCCTGTATGATAATTGGCAGTTCCAGCAGAATCAACAATAAATGCATTAGAAAGTTTTGATTTTAAAATACCTTCGGCCAATGGAGAACGACAAATGTTTCCCAAACAAACCATGAGTATTTTAGTCATTGCAAATGAATTTTAAACGGAAAGCTTTTTTGTAATATCCTCAACATATTTTCTAAATTGCTTATCTGTTGAAGATAAATTGTCTACGGTTTTACAAGCATGAAGTACTGTAGCATGATCGCGTTTACCTATTTGAGAACCAATACTTGCAAGCGACGCTTTAGTTAATTTTTTAGCAAAAAACATAGCAAGCTGTCTAGCTTGTACTATATGACGTTTCCTTGTTTTAGATTGAAGCGTATCTACATCCATTTGGAAATAATCGGATACTACTTTTTGGATATAATCAATAGAAACTTCTCGTTTTGTGTTTTTTACAAATTTCTCAACGATGGTTCTCGCTAAATCTAAAGTAATTTCTTTTTTGTTGAACGATGATTGCGCTATTAACGAAATGATGGCGCCTTCTAGTTCGCGAACATTAGTTTTTATGTTTTTGGCAACATATTCAATAATATCATCTGGCATTTCAACACCATCACGATATAATTTATTCTTTAAAATAGAAACTCTAGTTTCAAAATCTGGATGCTGTAATTCAGCAGATAATCCCCATTTAAAACGCGATAATAAGCGTTGCTCAATATCTTGCATATCAACAGGTGCTTTATCACTTGTTAAAATAACTTGCTTGCCATTTTGATGCAAATGATTAAAAATATGAAAGAACACATCTTGAGTTCCCGTTTTTCCTGAAAGAAATTGGACATCATCAATAATTAAAACATCTATTATTTGATAGAAGTGAATAAAATCATTTCTATTATTTTTCTTAACAGAGTCTATATATTGTTGTGTAAATTTTTCAGCAGAAATATATAACACTGTTTTTTCTGGATACTTGTCTTTTATATCAACACCAATAGCATGAACTAAATGTGTTTTTCCTAAACCAACACCTCCAAAAACTAATAATGGATTAAAAGATGTACCACCAGGCTTTGCAGCTACAGCTAATCCTGCGCTACGAGCTAAACGGTTTGAATCACCTTCTAAGAAGTTTTCAAAACTGTAATTAGGATTTAGTTGAGATTCAATTTTTACATTTCTAATACCAGGAATAACAAATGGATTGCGTAATTCTGGACTCTTATTATTTAAAGGAACATCAACATCTTGAGATTTTAAAGCACCTCTATTAGAACTAGGTATTTTTTCGGTAAAGGGTTGTTTGTTGCCATAGGTGTTTTCCATTTTAATAATGTAAACAAGCTTTGCATGTTCGCCCAACTCTTTAGTTAGAGAAACTTTTAAGATTTTTACGTAATGTTCTTCAAGCCATTCGTAAAAAAATTTACTAGGTACTTGAATGTTTAATGCGTTATCAGTAAGTTTTACTGCTTTTATAGGTTCAAACCAAGTTTTGTATGCCTGAGGTTGGATATTATCCTTTATGAATAGTAGACAATTATTCCATACCGATTGCGCAGTCATACTCATTGTTTGATTTATGGTTTATTAGTTAGTTATATGAATGAGAATAGTAATTCTCAATTCCCCCTTTTAATAGTGACGCAAATATGTGAACAAAATTCTTAAAAAAAAAATGATTTGCTATTGAATTTTCAGAAATATTTCCTCATGTTTATTGCTTAGCCGAAACTACAAAAAAATAATTAAACAATACTATGAAAATCGATGAAATACAAATAAGGGTGAGATATGGTGAAACTGACCAAATGGGCGTGGTATATCACGGTAATTACGCATTATATCTAGAAATGGGGCGTATTGAGTGGTTACGTAAGTTAGGCATTTCTTACAAAACTATGGAAGAAAATGGTATTATGCTACCTGTAGTTTCTTTGCATATAAACTATAAAAAATCAGCAGGTTATGATGATGTAATTAATGTAAAAACTCAACTAAAAAATAAACCTACAGCTAAGATTGAATTTGAATACGAAATTACCGATGAAAGGGGTGAAGTTTTAACAACAGCCTCAACAGTTTTAGTATTTGTTGATATGAAAACTAACCGACCAACTAGGGCGCCTCAATATATTTTAGAGCTTTTTGATGCTAATTTATAATGTTTCTATATTAATTTCAAACAGGTGATTGAAAGCTTCAAAAACAGTTTTTGCTTCATTTTTTCTTACAGATATGGTTATTTGGCAATCCATTTCTAATTTTTGATGCGTAATATTCAGGTTTCGTTCCTTTATAATTCGCATTACCGTATTCATGTTTTTGTAATCAAATGAAATAAGATAAGCTACATTGATTGTTTTTTGTACAATTTTAGAATTCTCTAAAGCTAATTGAGCGGTGGTTTTGTAGGCATTTATTAAGCCACCAACGCCTAATTTTACGCCGCCAAAATAACGCACTACAACCACTAAAATATTAGTAACTTCAAAAGATTGTATTTGTCCGTAAATTGGCATTCCTGCGCTATTATTGGGTTCGCCATCATCATTTGCACGATAACTTATAGTTTCAGTTCCAAATTGATAAGCATAACACCAATGGCGCGCTGTATGGTGTTCTTTTTTAAGTTGCTCTAAATTTAATTTAACATCATCTTCATTTAAAACTGGAAAAGTATAACCAAAAAACTTACTGTTTTAACTTTAAACAGTACAGGTTTAGTTGGTTTTGTAATGGTTTTATAAGTGTCTTTCTCAGTCAAAAGGTTTAGAATAAATTATTTTTTGTTTCAAATAAGGTTATTATATCTTCTGTTTCTGGATTAATATGCCAAGTTTTGAAGTTTAAATTATTAGCAGTTTCAATATTATCTTTATTATCATCAATAAAAAGACATTCGTTTGCTTTTAGAGTATTTTCTTTAAGAAGAAATTCAAAAATGTCATTATTTGGTTTTCTTAAATTTATTTCTTGTGACAAATAAAAGGCATCAAAACAGTTTTTAAAATCTTCAAAAAATGAGACGTTCTCTTTAATCCAATTGATGTGAAGTTCGTTGGTATTACTCAATAAAATAAGCTTAAATTTTGAAGATGCTTTTAGTTCTTTTATAAAATCTAATCGATACTTTGGAAAATCCTTCAGTATAAGATTCCAAATGTAGATGAGTTCGTCTTTCGATAATTTAGGAAAATTTTCAGAATAGAATTCTAAGAATTCGTCAGTTGTAATTAAACCTTGCTCATAAAAACTATTAAAAGCAATTATTTCTTCAGAAAACTCTGTGATGTTAAGGGTTTCAAATGTTTTTTTTAGAGCATTTTCTATATCAAGATTAATAAAAACGTTTCCAAAATCAAAAATTAGGGTTTTAATCATTCTTATAAATTTTTAGAGTATCGGTAAGTATTTTTTCTTCTGAAATTAATTTACCAGTAAACATAGGTGCTTTGATACCATCTTTAAATAAATTTTGCCCAATAAAAATTCTAGCTTCATCCCATAAATTTTCATCAATAAAAGTTTGAAGTGTTTTTGAGCCACCTTCTATAATTATAGATGTGATATTTTTTTCGAACAATGTATTACAAATTTGTTTTGCTAAAGGTTTAGAGAAATCGTAGTCCGTTTTATTAATAACAATTGTTTCTGCATTGTTATCAAACACGTTGTAGTTATTTGAAAGTTTAGAATCTTTATCAATAACTACTCGAGTTGGGTTTTTACCAGTCCAATTTCTAACTGTTAATGAAGGATTATCTTGTAACATGGTATTTGTGCCAACTAAAATGGCTTGTTCTTCTGCACGCCATTTATGAACTACCTGTCTCGAAAATATATTAGTAATCCAAACGGGCTTTTGTTCATTTTTAGTTTTCGGAGCAATAAAACCATCAAGAGATTCTGCCCATTTTAATATAATATAAGGACGCTTTTTATTATAAAACGTAAAAAATCGTTTATGATGGTTTTTACAATCATCTTCCAAAACACCAACAATAACATGGATTCCAGCATTTTTTAGTTTTGTAATACCTTTTCCAGCAACTTTTTCATTATCATCAATACAGCCTATAACAACTTTAGGGATTTGGTGTTTAATAATAAGATTGCTACAAGGTGGTGTTTTTCCGAAATGAGAACATGGTTCTAAAGTCACGTAAAGCGTCGCTTGCTTTAATAAACCTTTGTTTTTAACTGATTTTATGGCGTTAACTTCGGCATGATTTTCGCCATATTCACTTGTAAAACCTTCTCCTATAATTTTATTATTATAAACAATAACACTGCCAACCATGGGGTTTGGTCTTGTAACTCCTAAGCCATTTTCAGCAATTTGTAAGCACCGTTTTATGTAAATCTCGTGTGGGTTCAAAACTAGAATTTAATTTTCACATCTTCGGTTTTGTCTATATTATACGTATATGAAAAGCCTAAAACTTTATATTTTATATCACCTTTGTATTGCACTTTAACTTTTTTACTGAATAAGCTACCAATTAGGCTACCAATACTTTTATTACTAAATAAACTATCTGTTGGAATATTTGTTTTTAGTGGAATTGAGAACTCTTTTTTTGCTGGTACTTTAAAACTTTCTGTGGAAACAGATGCCAATTCATTATCATTTACAAACACTTTTATGTCGTCGGTTTTTAATTCGCCACCAATATCATTTGGATTTAAAAATAGTGCATCAGCAGTAAATGTTACATATTTAGAATTAGATTCTAGAACCTTAATATTTTCTAATCCAATAAATTGAGGTTTTTCATTTACAGAGCAACTTATCAAAGCGATACAGATTGTTGATAAGATTATGAGTTTTTTCATTTCAGATTTTTTCGATTTGATGTATCTTCACTACTTTAAAACAGCAATTAAAGTGAGTAAAGATACTATAGTTATTCGAGAAATTGAACCCCAAGATAATGCCCAATTAGAGCAAGTTATAAGAGCGTGTTTTCATGAGTTTAAAATTCCTTTAGAAGGCACTGCTTATGCAGATGCTGAAACACCTAGAATGTACGAATCTTACCAAAACTCAAATGATATTTATTTTGTAATAGATAAAAATGGCGAAATATTAGGTGGCGGAGGTGTTAAGCCTTTAAAAGACTTTGAAAGGGATGTTTGTGAAATTCAAAAAATGTATTTTTCACCAAAAGTAAGAGGAAAAGGCTTTGGGAAATTATTGTTTGTAAAGTGTATGAAATCAGCGCAAGCTTTGGGTTACAAACAATGTTATTTAGAATCGGCACCACAGCTTAAAGCAGCGATACATATATATGAAAGTTTTGGTTTTAAACATTTAGAAGGCGCTTTGGGTAATACGGGTCATCATTCTTGTAGTGTTTGGATGATGAAAGATTTATAGTTTACAGGATACATTTCACAGAAAAAACAATAAAATTGAAGTTAAAAGCTATTCAAAATAAATTCCATGAAGTATTAGATTCTATTTATGTTTCTGAGGAAGTTGATAGTTTTTTTTATATACTTATTGATTTCTACTTTAGTATTTCCAGAATTCAATTAGCTATGAATTCTGATTTAGAAGTTTTAAAAACTGATGTTATTTTTGAAGCCTTAGATGCGCTCAAACATCAAAAACCAATACAATATATAACAGGAGAAACAGAGTTTTACGGTTTATCTTTTAAGGTAAGCGCCGATACTTTAATTCCGAGGCCAGAAACAGAAGAATTAGTTGATTGGGTTATTAAAGAGTTTAAAACTCATAATTCAGAATTCAGAATTTTAGATATTGGAACAGGAACGGGTTGTATTGCTATTTCATTAGCTAAAAACTTACCAAACGCTAAAGTTTATGCATTAGATGTGAGTAAACAAGCCATAGAAGTTGCTAAACAAAATGCCGATTTGAATACTATTGAAATTAAATTTATTGAAGCAGATATTTTAAATATGGATCCTAAATTCGACTTAAAATTTGATATTATAGTATCCAATCCGCCCTACATAACAGAACAAGAAAAGCAGCTGATGAAGCCTAATGTTTTAGATAACGAACCTCATTTGGCTTTATTTGTATATGATGAAAATCCTTTATTGTTTTATGAAGCCATAACGCAGTTTGCGATTCATAATTTAAATGAAAACGGACACTTGTTTTTTGAAATAAACGAGTATTTAGGAAACGATATGATTCAATTGCTGTTAAAAAATAATTTTGAGAATATTGAATTGAAACAAGATATATTTAGAAAAGACAGAATGATAAAAGCGAGTTTAAAAGAATGATAAATACGGAACAACAAATAAATGAATTACGTCAAGAATTACGCCAGCACAACTACAACTATTATGTTTTAGATCATGCGACGATTTCAGACTTTGATTTCGATATAAAATTAAAAGAACTTCAACAGCTTGAAGCTAAACATCCAGAGTTTTTTGATGCCAACTCACCAACACAACGCGTAGGCGGAGCGGTAACAAAGAATTTTGAAACCATTCCGCACGAGCATCGCATGTATTCTTTAGATAATTCATATTCAAAAGAAGATTTGCAAGATTGGGAAACGCGGATTAAAAAATTAGTAGATGGGAATATTCAATATACCTGTGAGTTAAAATATGATGGGGCGTCTATTAGTTTAACTTACGAAGCTGGCAAATTGATTAAAGCGGTTACCCGTGGTGATGGATTTCAAGGGGATAATGTAACGGCTAATATTAAAACCATTAAATCGGTGCCATTACAGTTAAAAGGAGATTATCCACCAAAATTTGATATTCGAGGTGAAATTGTATTGCCTTTTGAAGGCTTCAATAAAATGAACGAAGAGCGTATTGAAATAGGAGAGGAGCCATACAGAAACCCCAGAAATACAGCTTCGGGGAGTTTAAAATTACAAGATAGCGCTGAAGTAGCAAAACGCCCGCTAGAATGTTTGTTATATAATTTAACAGGTGCTAATTTAGGAGTTACCACCCAATTTGAAAGTTTAGAAAAGGCAAGATCTTGGGGTTTTAAAGTACCAAACGTGGCTAAACTTGTAAATTCTATTGATGAAGTTTTACAATTTGTTGATTATTGGAATGTTGAGCGTCATAATTTACCTTACGAAACAGATGGTGTTGTTATTAAAGTAAATAATTTACAACAGCAAGAAGAACTTGGTTATACAGCCAAAGCGCCACGTTGGGCAATGGCTTATAAATTTAAAGCAGAACAGGTTTCAACACGATTAAACACCATTACTTATCAAGTTGGTCGTACTGGAGCCATTACACCTGTTGCAAATTTAGAGCCGGTTGAGTTAGCAGGAACTACTGTAAAACGAGCTTCTTTACATAATGCAGATCAAATTGAAAAGCTAGATATTCGGGTTGGTGATGAAGTATATGTAGAAAAAGGCGGAGAAATTATTCCAAAAATATTGGGAGTTGATTTAAGTAAACGTCCTGTAAATTCTAAACCTACTGAATATATTACACATTGTCCTGAATGTGAAACAGAATTGATAAGACAGGAAGGTGAAGCACAACATTATTGCCCGAATTATAATGGTTGTAATCCTCAAATTATTGGACGTATTCAGCATTTTATTTCTAGAAAAGCCATGGATATTGATGGTTTAGGAGGCGAAACTGTGGCACTTTTAGTAAATGAAGGGCTCATTAATAATTATTCAGATTTATATGAATTAACCAAAGAACAGGTTATTCCATTAGAACGTATGGCAGAAAAAAGTGCTGAAAACTTAATTGAAGGTATCGAGCAATCTAAAAGTATTCCTTTTGAGCGTGTTTTATTTGCTTTAGGAATTCGCTATGTTGGAGAAACTGTTGCAAAAAAATTAGCAAAACATTACAAAAGTATAGAGGCTATAGCGCAAGCTTCTCAAGACCAATTAGTAAATGTAGATGAAATTGGAGTTAGAATTGCCGAAAGTGTTTTGGCATTTTTTTCTTCCGAAGAAAACATATTAATTATAAATCGTTTAAAGGCTTTTGGGGTTCAATTAGAAATGTCGGCAGAAGAACTTATTGGGCAAACCGATAAGTTAAAAGGAGATATTATTGTAGTTACTGGAGTTTTTGAAAGTATTTCTAGAAACGAACTTAAAAAACTAATCGAAGATAATGGCGGCAAGGTAAGTAGTTCTATTTCTTCAAAAACAAGTTATATAATTGCTGGCGATAATATGGGGCCGAGTAAGAAGGAAAAGGCAAAAAAATTGGAAATATTAATTATTAATGAGTATCAATTCTTACAAAAAATACAATAAATGATGTAAATCATCGATTAAATGTATATTTTAACGATAAATAACAAAATTAGTATATATTTGTATCTGAACAATAATATACAATTATGTACAAGTCGAAAGTCTTGGTAAGTTTTGTTTTAATACTTTACGTTTTATTCGTTGTTTTCGAATTTAGCGGAAAATATGATCTCTCATTTTACTTTGATTCATTAATTATACCTGCAATAACATTAATTTATTTGTTATTTGTTAAGAAGAAAAATACATACTTTTTATTATTTCTAGTATTCTATACTATTGGTGATTTATTCTTTTTATTAATAGACTTTTTACCTGTAGAAGATACTTTTATGGTTAAAAACATGGATTATTACGTAGGTAACTCAATATTTATAATAGCCTATTTATTTTTATTTTTTAAAATTATAAAATCGGTTTGCTTTTTTCATATTATCAAAAATCATAAAATACATTTGTTGGTTTTAACTGTGCTTAATATTTACTTAATATATGTTTTACAGGTTATTGTTAAACCAAATGTACTGCTAAGTATGGGTTATTATTTCGAGCTAATTTACAACATTGTTACTCTTTTATTATTAACAGTAGCATTGTTAAACTACTTCTACAGAGATAATAAAAAGGCGTTGTATCTATTTTTAGGCGTATTATGCCTTGTTTTTTCTGAAGTTATAGACATTGCATTTATATACATTGCACAAAGAAGTGTATTAAGTATTATAGCAACCTCGTTATCTCTTGTGGCTTTCTTATTTTTATTTGAACAATCTAAATTGTTAAATAAATCAAGAGAAGAAGAAAATTATATGGCAGTAGAATAGATATCTATCTTTTATTAATAAATGGAATATCTTTTCTGTACAAAAATAGGATACAAGCAGAAAGCACAAAAGTTAAAATAGCTGTTGTAAATAAAACACCACCATCATTATTTATTTCAACACCTAATTTTGTTAAGTGCATAAAAATGGCACCACCTATTACACCTAAAGTAAGCATAGCTCCAGCCCAAACCGTTTTTGGGATGAGTAACAGTATGCCTGCAATAAGTTCTAAAACACCAATACCAATTCTTCCATAAGGTTCTAAGCCTACAGTTTCAAAAATATAAACACTATCCGGATGGGCGGTAAATTTAAAACGAAGCGTTTGAATGAGAATAATAGCAACAATTATTCTTAAAAGTAGAGGGAAGTACTTTTTCATAATTTTTGGTTTAGTTAATTTGTTATATTTTCCTTATTGACGTTTAAATTTTAAATAACTATCAAAAAAAACTAAACTATTATTGAAGTACCATTAGCTGATTTATTTTTATCACTATCAAAATAAAAATCTATTTTACCAAGGTTTATACCATAACATCCTACTTGATTAACAAGTGTATTTTTTCCTTCAATATTCTTAACTATGGTTGGCTTTGGTAGAAAGGTATGTGTGTGACCACCGATAATTAAATCGATATTTTTTGTT
>TARA_R110002111_G_scaffold259020_1_pt1 | contig 20377 bp, 19 predicted proteins | sample TARA_R110002111 | Tara Oceans TARA_R110002111 (sample SAMEA4397363) | marine metagenome | biome: Polar Biome; feature: [ZZZ] marine water layer (ENVO:01000295); material: water (ENVO:00002006), including particulate matter (ENVO:01000060) such as... | depth 199 m | reverse complement strand
AATATGAATATCCACTGCAATGAGAGTGAAGAGGTTCATTTCGTTTTTGACGGCATCGGCATCCAGCCGCAGGTTCACAACACACCCCTGATCGAAAACGCGGTGCTTGGTTTCGAATACGGTTACAGTACTGGCAGAACCGCAGGACTTACCATTTGGGAAGCACAGTTTGGGGATTTCCTGAACGTTTGTCAGGCGGTCTTTGATCAATTCATCGTCTGTGGTGAAGACCGCTGGCTAATGGAAAGCAATTTGGTCATGCTACTTCCGCACGGAATTGACGGGGGCGGCCCGGATCATGCGACGGCCCATCCAGAGCGTCTACTGATGTCATGCGCGCGCGGCAATATACAGGTCATGAACCCATCGACTCCCGCAAATTTCTTTCATGCGCTGCGGCGACAGGTGCTGGCCGACTGGCGCAAACCCTTGGTTGTACTCGCTCCGAAAGCCCTGCTCCGCCATCCCGCGGCCAAGTCCGCACTGTCAGAATTCAGCGCAGAATTTGTGCCCGTCATCCACCGCAAAGGTGACGTCAAACGTGTCGTCATGTCCACCGGCAAACTTGCGGTTCTGCTTGAAGCCGAGGACACTAATGTCACGTTGCTGCGGCTCGAACAGTTCTATCCTTTCCCCGCAGCAGCGCTTCAAACGATACTTGCGCGTTACCCGGACGCTGACCTGGTCTGGGCCCAGGAAGAGCCCGAAAATATGGGATATTTCCAATGGCTTTCCCCACGGCTTGAGAAGATTTCAGGACGCCCGTGGCGTTTGGTGACCCGACCGGAAAACCCTGCAGCGGCGTCAGGTCCCAAAAGTTGGGATGATCGTCATTTGAAGGACGTGATCAACACAGCGCTTTTCAGCGATAGACCCTTTGATGAGCATAGTTACATTAATGTTGTGACGAAGAAATCACCTGTAACCTGACAATGATTGCTGGTGCACGAATGCTAATTTCGGTGCTGTCAGACCAATGCGAAGTATTTTCTGTTTGGCGTAAATTGCCAATAAGGCACCACTATTATGCCGCACCAATTTGTCGCCACTCCGCAAGAGCAACATCGCGTTGAACTTTAAATGTGGTTCTTGAGTTGAGATGGCGTTCCGTGTTGAAGTGATTGTGGACTGATGCGTGAAGGGAAACAAATTTTTGCTGACTTCGCAGCCGTCTGAATTTCAGCATCGCCTGCTCTCGTCGCCGAAATGGGAGATGAGCGTTTTCACAGCTATTGTTCTTCCTTCGGCCAACCTCTTGAACTTCGGCATTTCCGATGGTCTTCATCTCGGCACGATATGACCGTAATCTATCCGTGACTATTTCAGATGGTTTTCCATATCGCCTCATAAGTTTCTTGAGCAACACCAGGGCTGCCTTGCGATCGCGTCGCCTGGAAACAAAGGCTTTCAGGACTTCGCCCTCGTGGTCGACGGCACGCCACAAATAGTGTATTTCCCCATTGACCTTTACGAAGGCCTCATCGAGATGCCATTTCCAGTTTGAATAATTGTGAGAAGGATGGATCCGTTTCTTTCGGATTTCACTAGCGAACATTGGGCAGAATTTGTTCCACCAATAACGGACCGTTTCATGACAGATGTCGATGCCCCGTTCATGAAGAAGATCTTCGACATTGCGAAGAGAAAGGGGAAGCCTGATGTACATCATCACCGCCAGGCGAATGATTTCAGGCGATGTTTCGAAATAGCGGAAGGGGTTCTGTTTTGTCATGGCCAAAAGCTAATTGGCGGCCAAATGGCCATTAAGCAGTTTTCTTTTAACAGCGTCCCATTATTTCCACCCGGGTACTCCTGTCATATCAGGAAGCTCATGGGCAATTCCCTTGTGGCAATCAATACAGGTCTTCTCTCCAGTAAACAGAAATTGTTGATGAGCTGTGGCCGCGCGTGAGCCTTGCGCTGTGATATCCATACTCTCCGCACTATGACAGTTTCGGCATTCCAGGGAGTCATTGGCGGATAGCCGCTCCCATTCATGCCCCGCCAATCGGCGCCGTTGCTCTAGAAATTTTTCCCGAGTACTGATCGTTCCAAATATCTTACCATATACTTCTTTGGAGGCTTGCATCTTCCGGGCAATCTTATCTGTCCAGTTATGAGGCACATGGCAATCCGGACAGGTCGCTCGCACGCCAGAGCGATTGGAATAATGAATGGTGCTTTGCAGTTCAGAAAATACATTATCCCGCATTTCATGGCAGCTAATACAGAATTCCTCTGTGTTTGTGAGTTCCAACGCCGTATTAAATCCTCCCCAAAAAATGACCCCGGCAACAAAACCGCCAAGAGTCAGAAACCCAATAGAAAGATATTTTGCGGGCCGGTTCGCCCGTTGCCAGATAGAGACAAGCAATGACCACACTTTTGAAATCGGATTAGTCATTCCCAGAAGTCTCCTGTTCCAGCAGTTCATCTACATCGACAAACGTATTTTCGATCAAAGGCTTCACATCCATTTGCGGAACATGGCATTGATTACAGAAATAGCGTCTTGGTGAGATGGTCGCGAGCACCTGATAATCCCGATCCATGAAATGGGTAACACTCACCATAGGTGCCTGACTTTCACCTGTTCGGCTTCGACTGTGACAAGAAAGACATTTATTCGCGTTCTTGGTAACTTCATAATCGCGGATGTCATGGGGAATGGTCGGTGGTTGTTCCGGGTAATTTCTGACCCGTTTCAAATCCTTATCTTCTATTTTACCTACCGCTGGCGCATCCGGTTCGGTTCCAATATCCATGCCGCCCCGTAAATTGGCCGCGCCATCCGCAAGGGCTATACCCCCAATTAACAAAGCACCACATAGAATTAGGCTGATAAAAAATTTGATATTCATGATCAAGCCCTGCCTGTTGCTTCAATCTTAACTGCACATTTTTTAAAATCTGTCTGTTTGGAAATCGGATCTGTTGCATCCAACGTAACTTTATTAATAAGCTGGCTCGCATCGAACCAAGGGACGAAGACCAGCCCCGTGGGAACCCGGTTCCGGCCACGGGTTTCAACTCGTGTGACCATAGTTCCACGTCGAGAGGTTATTTTCACTTCCTGACCACGGCGCAAGCCGCGCTCCTTGGCATCTTCAGGATGCATAAACACGACAGCATCCGGGAAAGATTTATAAAGCTCCGGCACCCTTTGCGTCATGGAGCCGGAATGCCAATGCTCCAGCACCCGGCCTGTACAAAGCCAGAGATTATATTCTTCATCGGGAGATTCAGCGGGCGGTTCATAAGGAAGGGCAAAGATAAGCGCTCGCCCATCAGGCTTACCATAAAAATCAAATTCACTTCCAGGCGTTACATAGGGGTCCGACCCTTCTCGATATCGCCATCTGGTTTCCTTTCCGTCAACAACCGGCCACCGGAGACCTCGAACCTCATGATACCTATCGAAGGGCGCCAGATCATGGCCGTGCCCCCGACCAAAAGCCGCATATTCTTCGAACAGTCCTTTTTGGATATAAAACCCAAAATGATTGGCCTCTTCATTGGCATAATCCTGATGGATCTGCTCCAAAGGAAAACGATCGACTGAACCGTTGGCATAAAGAACGTCGTACAGGGATTTTCCTCTGTAATCCGGATAGGCATCAACAATTTCCTTCGGCCAAATCTCCTCCACTTTAAACCGCTTGGAAAGCTCAACGATCTGCCAGAGATCAGATTTTGCCCCCTCGGGGGCATCGACCAACTGGTGCCAGAACTGGGTCCGGCGTTCCGCATTGCCGTAAGCCCCTTCTTTTTCAACCCACATAGCTGTTGGCAGGATCAAATCCGCAGCTTGTGCAGTAACAGTTGGATAAGGATCAGAGACGACGATAAATGCCTCTGGATTTCTATAACCGGGCAATCCTTCCTCATTCAGGTTCGCGGCCGCCTGCATGTTATTATTACACATAACCCAATAGGCGTTGATCTTTCCGTCTTTCAGCATACGGCTCTGCTGAACAGCATGATAACCCGGTTTTGCCGGAATAATACCCGCCGGGATTTTCCAGATTTTTTCAGCTATTGCCCGATGCTCCGGGTTCATTACTACCAGATCTGCCGGCAGGCGGTGGGAAAAGGTTCCGACTTCCCTTGCCGTTCCGCAGGCAGAAGGCTGGCCCGTAAGCGAGAAAGGAGAATTTCCAGGCGTCGAGATTTTTCCAGTCAGAAGGTGAATGTTATAAATCAAATTATTGCACCACACGCCTCGGGTATGCTGATTGAACCCCATAGTCCAGAAGGAGACAACTTTTCGATTAGGGTCAGCATAGAGTTCAGCAAGCTCAATAAGGGACTCTTCAGAAACGCCAGAAAGCTCGGAGACTTTCTCAACAGTGTACTCTGCAACAAAGGCTTTAAATTCTTCGAAGCCTATCTTAGTTGATTCACCGGCCTTATCTGCATTTTTGGCCTTTTGCTCCAAAGGATGCTCCGGACGGAGACCATACCCAATGTCATCATTTCCCAATCGGAAATTCACATGTTTAGAGACAAAATCCTCATTAACCTTACCGTTTTGAATAATGTAGTTGGCAATAAAATTGAGAATCGCCAGGTCGGTTTGCGGCTTAAAGACCATCGGAATATCCGCTAGATCAAAACACCGATGGGCATATGTTGAAAGAACTACCACTTTTGTATCTGGCGCGGACAATCTCCGATCAGTTACGCGGGTCCAAAGAATAGGATGCATTTCTGCCATATTGGAACCCCAAAGGACGAACGCATCGGTCGTTTCAATATCATCATAGCAACCCATTGGCTCATCAATACCAAAAGTCCGCATAAAACCAGCAACCGCAGAAGCCATACAATGGCGAGCATTAGGATCAATATTATTACTGCCGAACCCCGCCTTCATCAACTTGGATGCCGCATAGCCTTCCCACACGGTCCACTGACCAGAACCGAACATGCCGACAGAGGTTGGCCCATTTTTCTGGATGGCATCCCGGAACTTTTCGGCCATTGTATCCAGCGCCACATCCCAGCTGACTGGTTCAAATTCCCCATCCTTGGCATATTTTCCGTTTTTCATTCGAAGGAGTGGGGTTGTAAGGCGATCCTTGCCATACATGATTTTTGAGAGGAAGTATCCTTTTACACAATTAAGTCCCCTGTTTACTTCCGCATGAATATCCCCGTGGGTTGCAACAACCTTGTTATTCTTTGTTGCCACCATCACGCTACATCCAGTTCCACAGAATCGGCAGGGGGCTTTCGACCATTTCAGTTCTGTGACTTCCCGGTTTGTTACCAAGTTAGCCGCGTCCGCTGTCTTTATTCCAGCTACACCAACCGCTATGGATATCGCCTTGGCCTTGATATAATCTCGCCGTGAAAACTTCATGACCTGTTCCCTCATATTTAAAATTCTGTGTTTAGGCTGCTATTCCGCGTGCTGATAAACTGGTAAAAAAGACAATACGCCCTTTACTCCCCTGATTTCCTCCGCCGTATCCAAAAGTCTCCCTTCGGTCGGGGCGTCAATCACAACCACCAATTTCCCTGCTTCGTCCATCGCCGGAATTTCTGCAAATTCGGTACCTTCAATAATCCCTTTCACATTAGCTAATTCCTCCCGGCGGACATGAGCGATATAGCTGGCGATGAAAAGCGGCTCACTCATTCAACCCATTCCTCTTCCTTATGATATTGCTGGTCCTCATGTTCTATTTCCCAATGAATATCGATCGCCTCTGTCGGGCAAGGTGAAAGGCATGCCCCGCAGGCAGTACAGCCTGCGGCATTGACAATCGGGGTTGCCGCGCCGCCAATAACCGGCGGAAATGAAATGATCGCTTCCGGACACTGATCTTTACAAATCTGACAAGTAATCCCCCGACTGGAAAGACAACGCTCATCAATGAATGCGGATCCGATCCAGGGCTTGCGCTGAGCCCGAAGTGCCGCATTAATAAATACAGGCTCCGAACAGCTTTCTGCACAAGCCTCGCAAAACACACACTCTCCTTTGGAGAAATCGACGGACGCTTTTCGATTTTCAGAGAGTACAATGATGTTTTCGGGACAAGCAGCTACACACGCACCACAGCCTGTGCAGGAATTTTCAATGCCCGGACCGTCCGCCCATGGCAACCTGTTTGGCATCCCTGCCCGTTCAGCAGATTGGGATTTTGAAGATCGAAATAACAACTGCCGACGTGAGAATGTTTTACCTGAAAGGTTTGACATGATCCTAACCCGTGGGCGGTCCGGTCAAAATTTGATACATCCAAATGCTGAAACCATACCCCCCTACCAACAGTATCGTCAGCCCCGGAATTAAGATGGCTGTTAAAAACAGAAACATTAAGATTTCATGTTTTCGGTCAGTTTGCACATCACCGACTTCTTCGTCAGACACTGTCTTCCCTCACTTTATATACCGCATGAAACAACAGTATCTTTTCCATTAGAAATATCAAATGTTAATTTATAATATAGCTATCAGAGGCTCATGTTAAGGTTGTTTCGGCTTCATTAAACAACTTCCGTACACTAGAGAAAAGCCGAAAAAAGCCGCCGCCCAGAGTAACCCAGAAAAAGTTAGCAAAAATGAAAACTCATCTGGAAAAAGAGCAGAAATTATTCTCGTGACCGCAGATATTACCAGTGCAAAGTAAATAAGGCAGTCAATGGACTTCATAGTCAAATCATTGCCCGTGTGCCCTTTCGTTGCCCGCATCATCACTGAAAGAATCATACCACCGACTGCGCCTATTCCCAACGCATGCACACCGGTCGCTGGAAGTATTGTGAAGGGGAAAAACAGTGACAGGCCCAACAGCAAAAATCCTATTGGAATAAACATGTAACTGATATGGAGAACAAGAACCAACGGTTCCCTAATAGTTCTTTCACCGGCCCACCGACCCAATTGAACAAACAATAAAGCAGCCGCCAAACAAAAACTAAATCCAACAAAACTATGCTCTGGCAAAACTATCCAACAACCCATTGCAAAAACGGAAAAGACGAGATTAACCTTCTCAAACAAGCCAAATGGCGCCGGCAACCGGCCCGGATTAAACTTGACCAGCCAGTTCCGTGTAAAGCTGGGGATTATTCTGCCTCCAATCAGCAATATAAATACAATAACTGCAGAGATCGCCATTCTTTTGCTGTAATCCGCAATGCCCCCAATGTTGGCCTCTAAATGAAAAAGAATGTTTGAACCAAGCAAAATGCTTAAAGGAATCAATATTTTGAGGTTTTTCCAGTTTTTGCCTTTTATAATTTCTCTGGCAACAACGACCCATAGGCCAAACAAAAACAGGCAGTCGATAGCCATTGCCGTAACCCAGCCAATATGGGCTGAATAAGTAACTGCTATTCTACCAACCACCCATAGCATAACCATCATCAATAAAGGCATGCCATTTACCGGCATTCGACCTGTCCAATTAGGAACTGCTGTAAATAGAAACCCGCATACGACTGCAGTAGCAAATCCAAACAGCATCTCATGAATATGCCAGTCGACTGGGGCGAACGTAGAAGAAATTTGGAGATGGCCCATAATCAGGGGTAGCCATAGCAAAACGGAAACCCCTGCATATATGGACGCAATCAGAAAGAATGGACGAAATCCAAACGATAGGACAGCAGGTCCTGAATACTCTCTTCGATGACTTCCAGACATAATCGATACTCCAAATCCGATTGCGAAACGCTTCATACCCGGCAAGACATAGGGCTAATTGACGCCCTCTGCCTGCTCGAACAATTGTTTAAAGAGTTTTCTAGCTTTAGGTGGGTTTTTTGCTTTTTTAGCCTGCTCTTCGTTTGCAGGATTGCCCACTGAAATTAGGGCCACCATTCCCATAGGATAATGCGGTGAGCATTTTATGCCATAATATCCATCCTCAGTTAATTCCAGCGCAAATTCTTCATTGTAAGGAGTTTTAAATTTTTCGACTCCCTCCGGTAGCATTCCTTTAATGGATTGAACATTGTGCCCTTTATCTGTGGGTACAAAACGAACCACATCGCCTTTTTCTGCTTTTACAAAGTCTGGCTCAAAGATCATCGTTCCTTTTTCACCGCGGTTCAGCATTTTAACTTCATATTCCGCAGCTTGAGCTGCTGAAATCGAGATACCAGCAACAATTAAGGCAATTCCATACGCAAAAAGTTTCATTCTTATATTCTCCACATTCTGTTTATTTTGACTGACAATTCAGATACCATCTCGCTCTTGCGGGAACTTTGCAGCTAAACAAACAAAAAACAGGAAGCCAGTTGTGTTGGATGTAGCCTTAATTTCTCACCTACCAAATTTTGCTGATTTCTCCCGCTCTGAGTTGGAAATTTTCATCCGGCAAAGCAAAGCTAAACGGGTTGAGAAAAATGCCAGCTTCTTCTCGGAAGGAGAAGCCGCCAATTCATTTTATATGTTGCTGGATGGCTATATCAGGGTTGTACGGATTAGTGCTTCGGGAGAGCAGATTATCGTACGTTATATTACAAGCCATGAATTATTCGGAATTGCGTCGGCAATCGGACGAGAGACATATCCGGCAAACGCAGTTGCAGCTATCGACAGTGTAGCTCTTGCTTGGCCGATGGCACTTTGGGATGATACGGTCAGACGATTCCCGTCCTTTGCCAAAGCGGCGAACTCGACCCTTGGAAACCGTCTTATGGATGTCCAGGACCGTGTCATCGAACTGGCGACTGAACAGGTTGAACACAGGGTTGCCGCTGCCTTATTGAAGCTGCTGGAACAGGCTGGCAAGGAAACTGATGAAGGCATCCTCATTGATATTCCTCTGACCCGTCAGGATGTTTCCGATATGTCTGGCACTACCCTATATACAGTCTCGCGGCTCTTAAGCGGCTGGGAGCAATCGGGGTTAGTCAAAAGTAGTCGCAAAAGAGTCACCGTCACAGATAAGATCAAACTGACCAGTCTATGTAATCGACAAGAATGATATCAGGCAGAAATATGCTCACCCAAACCAATTGTTTCCTTCTGAACGAGATGAATAGTACACGGCATTAACCTGCCGAGACGATGCAAGTAGCCGTTCCCGCTCTTTCCCGGTCATTAACGACAAAACTGTCGAATACATATCTGCCCACATTGCACTGTTGGAAACCACTGAAACGGATCCCTGAATAGTCGACCAGCCTCCTGTTTTTGGATTTAACAGGTGATTGGCGCCATTCTGACTGGCAAATGGACTGGCATATGTGCCGGATGTAGCAACAGCCTGATTATCCAGCGATATAATTAATGGCGATGCACTGTCAGCCCCCCTGCCCGCCTCCAAGCCGACTTTCCAGGGCCGATCCACTGCCTTCGGCCCAATAGCCGCGACTTCACCCAACGATAACAGAACATGTTTGTACCCGGCAGACTGCAATATAGATTTGATGTGATCAGTAATATATCCTTGTGCAATTCCGTTTAGGGTTATCGCCATGTCAGGAACTTTAAACTCAATTCGCCTCGTGGATAGACGAAAATTTTGATATCCGACAGATTTCAATACTCGCCGAATATCTGCAACCAACGGCTCTTTATCTCGATTGCCTGACCTCTCATAAAAGTCTGCATAAAGCCGCCAAAGAGGTTGAATGGTGACATCAAATAACCCATCAGTTTGTGCAGAAAAAGACTGCGCGAAGGACAATAGTTCCAGAAATTGAATATCAGGATTTTCCAGCACACCCGATTTATTCAGTCTGGAAAGAGCAGAGTGAGGACGGTAAAGGCTGAATAAATCTTCCAGACGCTCAATTTCCTGCTGACATTTTTGAAGGACATAGTTTGCCTCCGCCGGGTTGGAATGATGTAATTCAATTATGCCCTCTGCGCCAAGGGCCGTACCCTTCCATCGGACAGGCTCGGTAGCCCAAGCGGCGTGAAATGGAAAAGCAGACGCCGCCAATGAGGCAGATGCCGCTATCAAAAAGGACCGCCGTGAAACCCTGTTTTTGTTATCTGTTGTCATGATACAGGTTCCTATCATTCATGTGTTAGCATCACTGGAGGCATGTGTGCCAAATCCAGATCCTCATTGGTAATCTGGGACAGCTTTGCAACCCTACCACCATGTTGTTCGGCAAATTCAGCTGCTTTTTCCTCAAGGCTAAACGGAACGAACTCAGGCATTCCCATTCCTCCAAGCCGGCGGCTTCCAACAACGAAATAAGCCTGATGAATGTCAATCCAAATTCCCTCATTCTGCGGTTCTTCCCAGCTATCTGCCTTACCCATATCATGGACGTAGGTAACAACAGCGTCCTGAGCTTCACCAGGCAAGGTCAGATAGGTAATCGCATCCTTAACAGAGCTAAACCATTGCGGCGTAGGCTTATGTTTTTCAAAGACTTGTGCCTTCGGGCCAGAATGCTCCGTAAGCAACATCCCACAGTACGTACCCACTGTTTGGTTAGTTAGTGCCAGTGGGTCGGGTAATACGCCCCCGTCCTCTTGGCAAGCAACCAAAGTCAAACTGAAAAATAGAAAGAAACCCGCTAAGTAGGTTTTCTTCATGTATTCCTCCTTTGAAAAGTCCAGCAGAATGCGACAATCGGAATAACTACCCAAGCCATCAGAACTCCGAACATTACGTCAGCCGAAACGGTCTGGTCAGACCTAAGTCCGGCCATTCCTGAGAGTAGCGCTGTGTCTTCTGAGGTTGCCAGATTAAACATCCGATAAGCATCTGCCGGATTGGCCAGGATCACCCATTTAACAACCACATCAGGTAGATAATTCGCAGCCGGCGAAGACAACAGCCCAAGCAAGGCCAGATCGAAAAGGACTACAAAAACAAGCCAGGTGGCAATCGCCCAGGCTGCTGCTGTCGCACTTTCTTTAAGAACAGAACTAATAAATATGCCAATCCCGAGAAAAACGGCTCCCAGCAGGACCGACGACAGGATTAATTTTCCAAATATACCCCAGCCATACTCAAAAAAGGAGTGATCGCCTGCTAACACTACGGTAAGGGCTGCTACACCATATCCAATCACAATCGCTAGGGAGAGGATAGCAAACTGGCCGATATATTTTCCAAGTGCGATCCAGATCCTAGAGATTGGATATGTCAGCAACAACAGGAGTGTTCCCCGTTCTTCTTCACCAACGATAGAATTGTAAGACAAAAGCAGTGCAATCAGCGGAATAAAGAAAACACTTAGAGACGAGAGACTCACAACTGTAACCGTCAGTGGACTGATACTGGTACTGCCGACAGGCGCGCTGCCAATAAAACTTAGGACTAGAGCTAATGCTGTCATCACGAGAATAGCCGTTGCCGCCCAACGATTGCGATAACTATCCTTTATTTCCTTGGCGACCAAAACGAAGAGATTATTCATTTGCCATCCCCTCATCCAAGTTCATATATGCTCTAAAAACCTCCTCAAGGGATGGATCCGTGATCCGAATATCAATTAATTGGATTCCAAGCGCATATATGCTGTTCAAAATGGGAATTTTTCTTGCTTGCTCGCAATGTAGCGTCACATGTCGTTCCGTCGTCCTACGAACATCAAGCTCATGGGAAAAAATCGCTTCGATCTGCGCGCACGCCTGTGGCGTCGCTTCGATTACAATTCGCGAATGGACCGCTTTTTGTCGGGTCAGGCCTGCCAAAGTCCCATCAGCAACAACTTGACCAGAATTTAGGATCAAGACACGATCAATCCGATCATCAATTTCAGTTAAGACATGGGAGGAAATTAGGATCGAAGTTCCTTTTCGCTTTTCCTCCTCAATAATATGGTAGATCTTCTGTCTCGCCATTGGATCCAGCCCTGAAGTCGGCTCATCCAATACTAGGAATTCTGGCTCCCCAAGTAAGGCTTGGGCCATGCCCAGCTTTTGCCTCATTCCCTTGGAGTAAGTGGAAATTCGATAGTCTGCAGCTTCCTCAAGATCAAATTTCTGAAAGAGTTCATCTACCTGAGTAAGGGGCGCGCCTTTCAAATGCGCATAAAAACTTAAAGCCTCTCTTCCTGTCATACTTTTCTGGAAGAGAATTTGTTCCGGCAGAAACCCGATTTTTTGACGGCAGCTTTCAAATTGATGATTATGGACATCAACCCCCATGACCTGCACCGTACCTGAAGTCGGAGATACCAAGCCCAACAGTATCTTTATAAATGTACTTTTGCCTGCGCCATTATGGCCCACCAATGCAAGACATTCCCCTCTATTCAAGGTTAGTGAGACGTCTTGCAGAGCATTCACTTGCCCATAGGCTTTCGAGATACCATGGGCTGAAACGGCTGTTTTAATAGTCATTTTCATTCTTTTCACCTCCTCGCCAAATCTTTCGGCATTTGCATCAAAGGCGCACTGTCAATCACACCGCCTGGATGCAGAGCTGGAAACTGGTTTTGGGCATATTTGAGAACCTGAACGGCAGGGCTATTCATCAGAAGACGTGCGGACGGATACTTCCAGATAATTTGGTCAGTTACGTCATTCGGTCTGTAAATAGCATCTGCTATACCGTTTTTATCCAAGTCAAACGCCACATGGTCAGACCAATAATTTCCAACACCGTCAGCGGACCATTCCAACCATCTGGTCCCCACATATTTGACCTGGGTTTGATTACTGATAAAGGCGTTTTCGGAAATTATATTCTTTTGTGATCCAGCGGTGAAATGGATGCCAACTAAGCAGTCTGAAAGCAAATTTCGATAGATGCGATTTCTATGAGAATTATAAATAAAAATACACTTTTCCGAACCGCCGGTAACAACATTCTGGCTCATTGTCAGCCGATTAGCATAATTTAAAAGAAAGCCCCGATCCCGATCATTATGGGAAGTGTTATTCTCGACGACCAAATCCGTAGATGACATCAAGGCGTATCCGATATGATTGGCAATTGAGATGTTGTCGGAAACTTCGCTTCGGTTTGTATACATGTAATGAATGGCGAACCTGAGGTTTTCCATCCGGTTGCCTTTGAATAAATTTTTTGAACTCGTCGTGACAAATATTCCATCCCGACCATGTTCAATGGTGTTTTTCTCTATCACTGTTCCCGGTGCATTCCAGATCTGAACACCATTCCCGCGCTCATTCATTCTAAGATCCTGGCGGCCCACAATATGGTTATTTCGAACAAGACTGTTTTTGGCGCCGGAAACATAGACCCCAATCAGGTTGTCAAATATTCTATTTCCCTCAATGCGTGTATTGGTGGCTGATTTGTCGAGAAATATTCCACTATCCTGTGTTTCTAGTGACAAGCCAGATCCTGTAACGGCTAAATTTGTCAGCGTCACATTTGGTGCCTGAACGGTAATGACAGATCCACGTCCATCCCCTTGTATTACAGTACCGTCACCTCCAATGATCTGGATAGATCTATTGATCGTCAAAGGTCCCTCATAAACCCTCTTTCCTAACTTCAGAATATCGCCAGCATTAGCCCGCGATATCGCGTATTGAAGTGAACCTTCAACATGAATTTCTTCAGCGCTCGCCGACCATGACAGGAAGAGTGCGGCAGCCACATAGGCTGCCGACCCCCAAAACCGTCTTGGGATATGTCCGAGACGATCTCCCATTTTACTTTGGCTCCACCAGCATCCGACCCCGCATCTCCATATGCAGTGCGTGGCAGAACCATTGGCAATAGAACCAATGAACGCCCGGATAATCCGCTTTGAATGTCACCGACGCGGTTTGCTGTGGACCGATTTCCATGGCAACGCCATAATTAGAAATGGTGAGGCCATGTGTTAAGTCGTCCACATCGTCAATATTTGTAACGATGATGGTTACCTCATCGCCCTGTTTTACAGTAAACTTCTCAAGTGAGAAGGTTGGCGCCGCCGAGAACATATAAACACGAACTTTGTTTCCGTCCCGAATAACCTGTTCTGCATATTCAAGGTCTTCAACACCATCTGCTTTGGCGCGGGCTTTGATTGCATCAAACATAGGATCTTCCCTGTCATAAACCTGCCTTGGATTCACAACAGATCGATGAACGATGATACAATCATGAGGTTCAGCAAAGGTCGGACCATCATGAACGACTTTCATTTTGTCGCCGGAAATATCGATCAATTGATCATTCTCCGGTTTCAACGGTCCAACGTTTATGTATCGATCCTTAGAAAACTTATTCAGTGAAATTAGCCACTTTCCATCCGCATCACTGGTTTCGCCCATCGATGTATGGTTGTGTCCGGGCTGATAATGAACATCCAGTTTCTCCAGAATTGGATCGACATCTTCGCCAGCGTATTTCTGGATAGCCTTAGCGATATCCCATTTACAAATCTGACTATCAAGGAAAAGGGTTGTATATGCATTCCCTCGACCATCAAAAGCCGTATGAAGCGGGCCAAGGCCTAGTTCCGGCTCTGCAACAACTGCGTCCCGAGGTTTGATTTTATCTTTAAACAATTCAGGCAATTTCGCCATATCAATCACGGAAACTGTGGGTGACAATTTTCCATTAATCATCATATATTTTCCGTCCGGTGAAGCATTCACCCCATGCGGACTATTGGAAATAGGAATATAACGCGTGTATTTGGAACCTTTTCGACCATCCAGAACAGGAACGTCCCCCTCATAGGTTTTAAAATCACCAGAGGCGACGCCCGCCTCAATCGCTTCAATATCAAAAACAACAGCCCAATCCTGCTCATTGGCTGTCATTTCTGCCAAAGTCACCCCTTCTTCAGAGTTGTAACAGCTCGAGATTGCATATTTACCCTGATAATCGGCTTCGACATTATCCAGGTTACCGTCCACGATCAGCTGCCAAGCAACTTCCATTTTCTCGCCATCGACCGCGGAAAAAACAGCATGGTATTTGGAAGGATCATCCAATACTGTGCCGTCGTTAGGCAATGGAACCCGATGCTCGCCATTAGCAAAAATGTATTTTGTTTTTGGGTATTTCTGAGGCCGCATTCCGTGGATATCCGCCGCGTTTGGAATGGAAATAATCTTATCCACTTTCATGATATCGCAGCGAATACGGGCGATCCGGGTATTCGCCTTGTCATTAACCCATATATAGCGACCATCATATGTCCCGTTTGTGAATGACATATGCGGATGATGAGTATCTCCATTTAATGGGAATCCGCCTTTATCCTTCCAGAATTCCTTTTCTTTCGGGAGCATATTTTCGGTCAGGATTTTGACGCTTTCGTCAGTCTGACCCCAGCCAGTTGCACTACACCGATTAAACACCGGAATCCGCATCAGTTCTCGCATGGAGGGAACACCCATGATCCGGACTTCGCCGGACTGGCCGCCACTCCAAAATCCATAATATTCGTCCAGATCCCCTGGCGGGACTTCTGCATTCCCGGTGGCGGCACGGGCAAGTCGCGGCGACCCCATCAGGGCTGTCCCACCAAATGCTCCTAACCCTGCGACCGCGGCTGAGCCACTCAACAATGAGCGCCGTGATACATTTGCAATTTTCTCAGAATCGTCTTTCATTTTCTTTCTCCTAATAAGAAACAAGACATAAAAAATTTACTCATAAGGTCTCGGCTGATTAAGGCGCCGAGATCGGCGATATTGGGAATCCTTGTCTGCGACAGCTGAATTTGCTTTGGGGTCCATTTTGCGCGCCTTAGCTAGGGCGTGAATTACAACAGGGCAGACATCTTTGTTGTAGTAAAGCTGTTGACAGTTCAGGCAATAGAGACATTCATTCGGATTGATGTTGCCTTGGGGATCGATAGCCTGGACCATACAATCCTGTGCACATTTCTGACATGGGTCGCCACAATTGCGATAACGTTTCAGCCAATTGAACATGGCAAGCTTGCCAGGAATGGCGAGCGCAGCGCCGAGCGGACAAAGATAGCGGCAATAGAACCTTTCAATGAACAAGCCCGCAGCCAGCAGAGAAAAGACAAACAACAGGTATGGCCAACCCCGCATAAACCGAAGAACAATGGAAGTTCGGAAGGGCTCTATCTCTGACAGGGTTTCTGCAAGATGGAGGGAATAAACAGAAACGCCCAGAAGTGCCAAAAAGATGATATATTTAATTGGCCAAAGCCGTTCGTGTAGCCACCATGGGACTGTTATCTGCTTTATGCCGACACGCCGGGCCAGTTTATTAAGCAGCTCCTGCAAGGCTCCAAATGGGCATAACCATCCACAAAAGGCGCCGCGCCCCCAGAACAATAAGGAAACGGCCACAGAACACCAAAGAATGAAAATCAAGGGTTCCATCAGGAAAAATTGCCATTGGAAATCTGTCAGCAAGGCATTGGCAAAGACCAAAATATTCACGACCGACAATTGGGCTTGCGCATAAAACCCTATCCAAAACAAAGTGAAAACCAAAAAGGCAATTCTCAGCCGTTCCGTCAAAATGGTTCGGCGAACAATCTGGTTCTGAATAAAGAAAACAATGGTCAATAGGGCAATAGCCCCCACCAGAATACCGATCTCGGGCAGCTTCTGCATCCAGATCCGCTGCCAAAGAGCATTTGACGCTGCAATCTCCTCGTCACTCCGTGTAGAAACAGCTGGTTGAGGAGCCACCGCAGGCGCCGCCACCTTCACATAAGCGTCCGGAAGTTGATAAGAGATATCAAAAGCAATAAAGACTTTTTCCAGTGCCCCTATAGCGCGCTGAACTAACAGCTGTAACTGCCAGGGACGAGCTGGGTCAAAGGTGGTATCAGGCGGGGTGTAGAACAGCCCAACTTCCTTTAGGTCCGGCGCATTTTCAGCTTCCACACTTCCAACATTTTTATAAAATCGGTCTTTGAAGCGGATGGTTTCGCCATCCTGTACTACCTGTATCCGGTCAAAAATACCGCCGCGAACATATCCGGATCCGCGAAATGAATATTGGCCGAGGCCCATGATCAGAAAGGCGTTTTGTCCGTCTTTTAATCGTTTCTCATAATTTCGATATTCGTTTTCCCCAAGAAGGCTGCGAGCAATTTCCGGAACCGCCAACGATGCCACATAGAGATCAATATAGGTTTCTTCAGGCTCCCCCTTTTCAGGTTTTGCAATAGCCTTCGGGTTACCCTGCGCTTCAAAGCCCTTGTTGATATCACTCAGGCTAAGATGCAATCTGCGTACAGCACCATTGCCAACGAGAGTATCCCAATCATAAATCTCGTCGTCTTTTGGAATAATACTTCGCTGAACACGCTTAGAGGGATCATCTGCCGTCAAGCCTGCGAGACCCAGGATTTTTGCAACCCGAACTGAAGCACGTTTGATACTGTCATCTATAACCATAACAGTCACGGTGGCACCGGAAACAATATCAACTGGCGGCGGCTCGCCACCTTTTTCCCTCGCAACCGTCAGAATATCTGTCCCTTGATATCCTTCAATGAAATCAACGATCTTCTGTTCTGGAATGCCAGAAAGAATAATCGGTTCCGCGTGATGAACCAGTTTGGCATTGACGATCAGACCGTTCGTATCAAGCGCGACCAAGACAACAATCGGTTTGCCGGAGTATCCAATTGCGCCCACAAAATCTGTATTCAGAAAAGCATAGCCGACGGTCTTTTTCTGATCCTTTGCAGCATAAATCGGCTGACCGCCATCGACTGCTTCCCAACGATCCGCATCAGGATAGAAGTTCGATACCGGTGTATTATGAATGATATCCTGTACAGTCTCCGACGACTGAGCTTCAGCAGCGATCAATAAAAAGCAGCCCAAAATCATAGGGAGGCAATACAGTAGCTGCTGGATATATTTTGGAAACGAGGTCATCAAAAGCCCTATCAACCGATTTTGCTTGAAATTCGCTACTTCCTAAGTCATCGATTGAAAGTGTTCAGCGAAATCAAAATTTTGTTGAAAAGAACTTTAGTAAAAATCAAAACCGCGTTGTTTGCGCTTTCGCAAACTTCTTACTGATTTCGCGTTCTTGAATAATTTAATAAACCATCAATACACCCTTCTTACGCCCCATAGACATCGGCATCGCGCAAGCAAACAAAAATCTCGGCATTTATAGAGTTGGCCGCGACGGAAGCAAAATGAGGCTGGCAGGGTAATTGTCAAACGCCGGAAAAGCGTTAGCTCCCGTGGGAATAACGATGATTTGTAGTAGTGAGGTAGCGATCAAAAATGGATGCAATCAATCGTAACCGATTGCGTGCAGAAGGATGCACTTTCAGCATTCCATCTTCATAGCTGGCTTCGCGCGTTTCCAAATGTGGCTTTAAGAGAGCGATTTCTTCAGAATACAACATGGAGTCGAGCGGAGCCTCCATCGTACACATCAGTGACATGATGATATCGCGCCGGAGTTTATCTTCTTCAGTTAGTACAATGCCGCGCATGAGCGGGAGGCCTTCCTCGTTAATGATCTGAGCATAGTCAAGGCCGCTATTCGTGTTTTGTGCATAGCCTTGCGGCAAAGAAGAAATAGCTGAAACCCCCATACCAATAAGCGCCTTGGCCGTATCCGTAGTGTAACCCTGAAAATTGCGCTGGAGGGTTTTATCTTTGATAGAGAGAACCAAATCATCATGTGGCTGTGCGAAATGATCGAGGCCAATGGCTATATATCCGGCATCCTTCAGAAGTGATGCAGCATATTCATACATGGAACGACGTTGCTCGCTATCTGGCAGAGCTTCTTCAGGAACCAGTTTTTGGTGCTTCTTCATCCATGGTACATGGGCATATCCAAACAAGGAAATACGAGATGGTTCCAGTGACAGAGTTTGCTCAATTGTCTGAGTGATGGACTTCAAAGTTTGAAATGGAAGCCCGTAAATCAAATCAAGATTGAGAGCGTTAATTCCTTTTGTGCGAAGGGTTTCTACCACACGGCGTACTAACGCATAAGACTGGACACGATTAATGGCTTTTTGCACTCGTGGATTAAAGTCTTGTACGCCAAGGCTCGCTCGGGTTACCCCGCTTTGTGCATACGCTGCAATTTTCCGTTCATCAACAGTACGCGGATCCATTTCCACAGCAATTTCTGCATTAGGATTAATAGTGAAGCGTTGCCGGATAGATCCCATAAAACGGAGAAAGTCATCTGCTTTTAATATCGTAGGCGATCCCCCGCCAAAATGTATATGCTGTACGGTGGATGTGACATGTCGCGCTACTATTTCAACCTCTTTTTCCAGAGAAACCAAATAGTTAGCAATAGGCTCATAGTGATTGGCAATGTTAGTGTGACACCCACAGAACCAGCATAATTTCCGGCAGTACGGAATATGGAAATATAGAGATAATGTATCTCTCGGTTCCAGCGCCTCCAACCATTCACAATACATTTCCTTGCTAACGCCTTTATGAAAATGCGGTGCAGTGGGATAGCTGGTATATCGAGGGACCCGCTGATTAATATCAATTAGCTCTGTCGTTTTCATGCATTTTATTTAGCACGCCATAAAGTATTAGTTCTTGATCTCGCTCAAATTTTTAGTGAATGATGTGCGTGTTAGTAGAAGCTTCTTTAAATTTCCCGAACTCGCCATGGTCTGTTGACGCAAATCAACGGACAGCTGGCTGACTTGAAGTGCTTTGACCCGTAGCACAGTAATTTTCCGGGTGGCCTTTGACCAACTATCCCGGCAATAAAGACGTCATGAGCCAGTTGGATTACTTTATTCTTTAGTCCGACAACAGCTGAAATATGATAAAATGAAGAGAGGACGAAGCATTGAGGCAAGTGTAATAGATTGAGGCTGACACGCCACGCTGACAACGGCGCTTCTGCCTATTTTTTTAACTCCGGTCGATCGGCCAGCCAGTTAATAAACTCCATATCTCTCCGCAGAACCACTCCTATCAACTCATGATAGCAAATATCGGATGCGGTTCCTTCAATCGGCTTGCCCTCCTGAATGTCGCGCATAAGCTGATCTAAGGCGTTGAGTATCTCTTCATGATGCCTCGTGTGGTGACCAAGTTTGGGGTAATCCACTGCAATTAAGTAGGTCTCCTCACCTTGGAAATGTTTCGCTAGATCCGCCTTGAATCCCGACAGTGCATCTATAACTGCTGTTGTCTCGGCGGACCGCTCCAGCTCGGCAATCGAATTGATGTGCGAAATCAGTTTGCGATGATCGTCGTCAAGATGCTCGATTCCGGTCCGAACGGAATCCATAAATTTAAACCTCACCACATTTGCCCTTTTCTAAGCCAGACTAACTTTAGTTACGACAATTCAAAAGTAACCTACAATCCCCGCGTGACGTGTCACCGTTGGTAGTATGAGAGATATTTGATTTCCGCTCAAGCCCTCTGTACAAGGGCGGGTACGATTTTAGGATCGGAGGCGTATGTCTTCTTCATCCGGCGCACCTCCAACCACTTTGAGATGACTCACAGCTCTCTGAAAGGCACTGTCAAAGGAAAACTGGTCTTTGACCGTATCTCAGCAATTCC
>TARA_R110002111_G_scaffold2558_4_pt1 | contig 20415 bp, 19 predicted proteins | sample TARA_R110002111 | Tara Oceans TARA_R110002111 (sample SAMEA4397363) | marine metagenome | biome: Polar Biome; feature: [ZZZ] marine water layer (ENVO:01000295); material: water (ENVO:00002006), including particulate matter (ENVO:01000060) such as... | depth 199 m | reverse complement strand
AACTCTGCAACCGTAAAATTAAATTCTTGTTTAGAAGATAGAGCTTCGGCTACAGCTAAGGTAACACTTTTAGAAGGCCAAGTAGAAGATTTAAAAAAGTATAATGATAATTTACAAATCTTATCTTCAAAAGGTGCTAGCAACGTAGAAAAAACTTTAGAGAGCATAAAAGAAAAAGAATTAAAAATTACACGTTTACAAGATGCACTTACTAAAAAAGACAGTGTTACATTGGCTTTAGTAACAGGTTTAAAACGTGAAGTAGGAATCAACGATCCAGACATTGAAATTAATGTTGAAAAAGGTGTTGTATTTATCTCTATTGCAGATAAATTATTATTTCAAAGTGGTAGCTATAATGTAACTGCAAAAGCAAAAGATGTTTTGGCTAAAGTTGCTAAAGTGGTAAATAGCAGACCAAACTTTGAGTGTATGGTTGAAGGACATACCGATAATGTTCCTTACAATAAACCACCTTTATTGGACAACTGGGATTTAAGTGTTAAACGTTCTACATCTATCATTAGAGTATTACAAGAACTTGATGTTAATCCAGGACAGTTAATTGCTGCTGGACGTAGTTCTTATGTGCCTTTAGTAGATAATGATACTGCTGAAAACAGAGCGAAAAACAGACGTACACGTGTTGTAATTCTTCCTAAAATCGATCAGTTTTATGAAATGATTGAAAAAGAAATGAAGAACCTTGAAGCTGGCGGAAAATAATCAGTTTTAAACACGATTCATATAATTCGAAAAAGTCTTTACAAATTGTAAAGACTTTTTTTTTGATTAATCCTTTTTTGTATACTATTTCATAAAATCTAAAGTTATATTTTAGCAGTCTTAATTCATATTACTAATGATTAAAAAACTTTGCTACTTTTTATTTATTATTTGCTTTTTAATCTTTTGGAGTTCTTGTAGAAAAGATTTTGAATTTTCACCAAGCACAGGAAGTTTAGAATTTTCTAAAGACACCATTTACTTAGATACGGTATTTAGTAATATAGGTTCGAGCACCTATAATTTAAAGGTTTACAACAGAAGTGATAACGATATTGTTATTCCAACTGTAAGACTAAGTTTAGGCGAAGCTTCAAATTACAGACTGAATGTTGATGGTTTAGCGGGCAAACAATTTGAAAATGTTGAATTACTAGCCAAAGACAGCTTATTTATATTTGTAGAAACAACTATAGATATTAATAGTTTCACAAATACTGATGGTAGATTTTTATACACCGATAAAATTGAATTTGATACTAATAGCAATCTCCAAACTGTCGAATTAGTCACTTTAGTTCAAGATGCCATATTTATATATCCAAACAGAGATGCCAATAAAGTAATAGAAACATTAACACTTAACGTTGGTGGCGAGTTAATTGAAACTGAATTGCAAGGTCGCGAATTACTACCTAATGAGCTTAACTTTACAAATGATAAGCCCTATGTTATTTATGGTTTTGCAGCGGTACCTAATGGAGAAACTTTAACAATTGATGCAGGTGCACGCATACATTTTCATTCAGAATCTGGGCTCATCGTTAACGAAGGCGCCACTTTACAAGTAAATGGTAGTTTTAGTAACGACCAAGAATTATTAGAAAACGAAGTGATTTTTGAAGGTGATCGTTTAGAGCCTAATTTTGCAGAAACCCCAGGGCAATGGGGAACCATTTGGCTATTTGATGGAAGTTTAAACAATACTATAAACTACGCCACAATTAAAAATGCCACGGTTGGTATTTTATGTGATGGCAACCCAAATGACATTAACGACAAATTAACCATCACAAATTCTCAAATTTATAATACAAGCAGTTTTGGAATTTTGGGTAGAAACACATCTATTGCTGGAGAAAATGTGGTTATTAACAATGCAGGGCAATCGTCATTTGCTGGAACTATTGGTGGAAAATATAATTTTACACACAGTACCATTGTTAATTATTGGAACAATGGTTTTAGACAATTACCATCAGTTTTACTAAACAATTTTGTTATAGATGAAAATGACAATACTATAATAGCGGATTTAACCGAAGCAAATTTTAACAATTGTATTATCTACGGAAATGATAATCCTGAAATAGGTCTAGAAGAAATAGAAGACGATGCCGTGGTTTTCAATTTTAAATTCACGAATTGTTTAATTCGCTTTCAGGATAATAACAACAACTTCACAGGTCCAAATTATGACTTGAATGATGTTTCAAAATATGAGGGGAACATATTCAACGAAGACCCAAATTTCCTTGATACTAATTCAAATAAACTCGTTATTGGCGTTGAATCTGCTGCTATAAATAAAGGCTTAGCTGCTTTTGCTACACAAGTCCCTTTTGACCTTTTGAATATAAATAGAACAGCTACTCCAGATTTAGGAGCTTACCAGCATATTACGTTTCCTGAAGAAAATTAAGAACTTTTTTATTGTTTATTTCTATAAGAAAAATTACTATATAACAAGTTGAACTCTATGCTGAAAAACTCACGCTAACAAATGAATGATAGAATTATACATTGGAATCTTGACCCAGTGATTTATTGGATAACGGACTCTTTCCCTTTAAAATATTATGGTTTATTTTTCATAACAGGTCTTCTTTTAGCTAATTACGTTGCGAAACGCATTTACATTAAAGAAAATATACCAATTGAAAATTTAGAAAAATTATTTATTTACATTATTGTTGGAATAGTTTTAGGTGCAAGACTCGGACATTGCATATTCTATGACCCTTCATATTATTTTCAAAACCCTCTCGAAATTTTGTTGCCAATTAAAAAAATCGGAGATACATATCAGTTTATTGGTTTCCAAGGATTAGCAAGTCACGGAGGAGGAATAGGTACTTTAATTGCAATCGGAATTTACTGTAAAAAGTATAAAACAAACTATTTATGGGTATTAGACAAAATTGCAATTGTTACACCAATAGTAGCTGTATTCATCAGGCTAGGAAATTTTATGAACTCTGAAATTTATGGAAAACCAACGAATGGAAATTGGGGCGTTATTTTTCAAAGAGATGATTTAATTCCCAGACATCCAACTCAACTCTACGAAGCACTATCATACCTATTAATATTCGTAATATTAATGTTAATCTATAAGAAAATAGCTAAAGAAAAATCTAACGGACTGATTTTTGGAGTGCTTTTAATTTTGGTCTTTTCTGCTAGATTTATAATTGAGTTTTTTAAAGAAAATCAAGTTGGATTCGAAGACGGAATGACAATAAATATGGGGCAAATTTTAAGTATTCCTTTTATAATTATCGGACTGATTTTAACATTTACAAGGAAAAAGCACAATGTAAAACACCGTGTATAATTAGTGGCTAGTTCTAGCTTGCTTACGAAAATTTTTGCGGATTTTCTATTAGGTTTGTATTTGCTGAATTAGTTACTGAAACACACAACTAAATCATATACAAAACCATTAACATACTAAATCAAGTTCAGTATAATATATCTAGATTATACAAACAAAGGCTTATCCTTCATCATCGCATTTACACTAGCTTTTACAGACCTTAAAACAGCCTCGTTTTCAAAATTTGTAATCACCTGGTCAATCAAGTCTACAATAGTAACCATATCGGCTTCTTTTAAACCGCGCGTTGTTATTGCAGCAGTTCCCAAACGAATTCCTGAGGTTACAAACGGCGATTTATCATCAAACGGCACCATATTTTTATTTGCTGTAATATCAGCTTTTACAAGCGCTTGTTCTGCATCTTTACCAGATACATTTTTATTACGTAAATCTATTAACATCATGTGATTATCGGTGCCACCAGAAATAATATGATAATCTTTAGCAACCAATGCATTTGCCATAGCATTTGCATTCGCTTTTACTTGTAATTGATAATGCAAAAACTCATCCGTTAAAGCTTCACCAAAGGCAATTGCTTTCGCAGCAATAATATGCTCTAAAGGGCCACCTTGATTTCCTGGGAAAACAGCCGAATCTAATAAAGACGACATTTTACGTAAACTTCCATTTTTTAAAGTGATTCCGAATGGATTATCAAAATCTTGTCCCATCATAATTAATCCACCTCTTGGTCCTCTTAAAGTCTTGTGTGTCGTAGTCGTTACTATATGACAGTGTGGAAGCGGGTCATTTAAAATACCTTTGGCAATTAATCCTGCAGGATGTGAAATATCAGCTAATAAAATAGCACCAACACTATCTGCTATCACTCTAAAACGTTTAAAATCAATATCTCGAGAATATGCCGAAGCACCAGCTATAATTAATTTTGGCTGTTCCTTTGTAGCAATAGCTTGAATTTTATCATAATTTAAAACACCTGTTTCTTGCTCAACACCATAAAATGAAGGGGTATATAATTTTCCTGAAAAATTTACTGGCGAACCGTGAGTTAAATGTCCACCGTGAGACAAATCGAAACCTAAAATTTTATCACCAGGTGTTAAACATGCATGATAAACTGCAGTATTTGCTTGACTTCCCGAATGTGGCTGTACGTTTACATAATTTGCACCAAATAAGGCTTTAGCTCTATCTATAGCAATTTGCTCAACTTCATCAACCACTTCACAACCGCCATAATAACGTTTACCAGGGTAGCCCTCCGCATATTTGTTAGTTAACACAGAACCTGCTGCTTCCATAACTTGCTGGCTTACAAAATTCTCTGATGCGATAAGTTCTATACCATGTAATTGGCGTTCTTTTTCGGCTTCAATAAGTTCAAAAATCTGTTCGTCGCGTTGCATAAAATGTATTTGGTGTTAAATATTTGGCAAAAATAGGAAATACATTAGTCAATTTGGTCAAAAAATATATATTTACAACGAAGTTTTTAACCATTTTATTAACGGTTAAATTTAACCTAGATTTTTTTTGTTTTTAACCATTAAAATAAAAAAAATGTGTAGGTTTGATAAGAATTCAATAATAAAAAATCAAAGTTCAGTTATGGCGTTAGCAGCTAACAATCCAGATAGAAAGTCGTGGTTACACGTCGATAAAAATTCAGATTTCCCAATACAAAACATTCCATTTGGTGTGTTTTTAACCCGTGACGACATCATTACTATTGGTACGCGTATTGGCGATACGGCTATAGATTTGGGTGCTTTACATCAATTAGGCTATTTCGAAGGCATCCCTTTAACCGATGATATTTTTCTTCAAGATACGTTGAATGATTTTATAGCAGATGGTAGAAAAACATGGCGCGCCGTAAGAGATCGAATTGCTGATGTTTTTGATAGCAACAACAATACTTTAAAGGACAATAAGCAAAACAAAGAAATTGTTTTGTTTCGCTTAGACGAAATTGAAATGCAATTACCAGTTCAAATTGGTGATTATACCGATTTTTATTCTAGCATAGAACACGCAACAAATGTTGGAACTATGTTTAGAGACCCAGATAATGCGTTGTTACCAAATTGGCTGCACATTCCTGTTGGGTATCATGGTAGAAGCTCTTCAATTATTCCTTCAGGAATTCCAATTCATAGACCACACGGGCAAACCTTACCAAACGGCGCTAAAGAGCCTGTTTTTGGACCAAGCAAATTGGTAGATTTTGAATTAGAAATGGGTTTTATTACTACAGATGCAAACGATTTAGGTGAACCTATCCCAATCGATGAAGCTGAAGAATATATTTTTGGTTTAGTTTTATTAAATGATTGGAGTGCACGCGATATTCAGAAATGGGAATATGTGCCTTTAGGGCCGTTTTTAGCTAAAAATTTCGCTACATCTATTTCTCCGTGGATAGTCACTCTGGATGCTTTAGAGCCTTATAGAGTTGAAAGCCCAAAACCTTTAAAACCGCAATTAAATTATCTTAAATATAAAGGTAAAAAGAGTTATGATATCAATTTAGAAGTGGCTATTCGCCCGAAAGGTGCTAAAGAAACTGTAGTTAGCAATTCTAATTTCAAATATATGTACTGGAATATGGTACAACAATTAGCACATCATACCGTTAATGGTTGTCCTGTAAATTCTGGTGATATGATGGGAAGTGGTACTATTTCTGGTCACACACCCGATTCTTACGGCTCCATGTTAGAACTCACTTGGAAAGGCGAAAAGCCTCTTAAAATGAAAGATGGCAGCGAACGTAAATTTATAAACGATAACGATACAGTAATTATGCGTGGGCATTGTGAAAACGATGGAACCCGAATTGGTTTTGGTGAAGTTTCAACCAAATTACTACCCGTTTACACTAAAAAATAATATTTTTCTTACTATTTTATTTGAAATATATTCATTTAATCGTATTTATTAGCTTTTTATCTGTTATTTTACTATTTTGGCACCACTATTGAAATAGTACCCAAATAACCGAAAACAAAAGCCAGATGAAAAAAATATTACTTTCTACACTAGTATTAGCATTACTTATTGCTTGTAGTACAAGCAGACAAATGGAAAAAGCAGTTGGAGTTGGAAATTACGACCAAGCCATAACTGATGCCATTGGTAAACTTAGAATTAACAAAGACAAAAGAGGAAAAGAAGATATTATAATCTTACTTGAAGAAGCTTTTAATAAAGCAACGGAGCGCGATTTAAACAATATTGATTTCCTGAAAAGAGATCAAAATCCAGAAAATTATATTCGTATTTATGATGCTTATGTCAATCTTGATAATCGTCAAGAGCGCATCAAGCCTTTACTACCATTATATGCAAACGGTAGAGAAGTTAATTTGAATTTCAATAATTACATGAGTCAAATTGTTAGCTACAAAAACAATGCATCAGAGCAAATTTACGGTAATGCCACCGCCCTATTAAATTCTAATAACAAATTAGATATTAGAAATGCTTACAATGATTTACGTGAGATAGAAAACATAAACCCCAATTATAAAGATGTGCGCCAACTTATGGAAACCGCACACCAAAGAGGAACTGATTTTGTTTTAGTTGATATGGTTAACGATTCTGGTAAAATTATTCCAGTACGATTAGAAACCGATTTGTTAAACTTTAGCAGTTACGGCCTTAATAATTTTTGGGCGGTTTATCACAGCACACCAGAAGATAAAATTAATTACGATTATAATATGCGTGTTAACTTGCGAGGTATTAATATTTCGCCAGAGCAAATTAAAGAGCGTCAAATTATAAAAGAAAAACAAATTGCAGACGGGAAAAAGAATTTATTAGATGAAAGAGGAAATACTGTAAAAGACAGTCTAGGTAATACTATTGAAGTAGATAATTTAAAAACGGTGCGTTGTGAATACTATGAGTTTACGCAATTTAAAGCAACTCAAGTAACTGGTAACGTCGAGTACGTAAATTTAAACACGAAACAATTAGTGGACGCTTTTCCTGTAACTAGCGAATTTATTTTCGAACATATTTACGCAACCTCTAGAGGAGACAGACGTGCATTAGAAACAACTTTAATCCCATTTTTGGAAAGAAGAGCTGTTCCATTTCCTACTGAGGAACAAATGATTTACGATTCTGGAGAGGATTTAAAACTCCAATTGAAGAATATTATTAACTCATACACATTGAATTAAAGAAAAAAATTCACAAATTACTTTGTATGTTATCAGTTTTAAATTTACTTTAGAGAAAAATTAATTTAAAAACTGACCAAATGGAAGCATATTGTGTAAAATGTAAGTCTAAAAGAGAGATGAAAGATGCTGCTGAAACTACTATGAAAAATGGTAGAAAAGCAATGAAGGGTAAATGCCCGACTTGTGGTACAGGCATGTTTAGAATTATGGGTAAAGCATAATTACTCATTTCTTTAGATAAAAAACTCCCAGTATAGCTGGGAGTTTTTTATTTTTAGATACGTTTGTATATTAAATTATTCGAATGTGTTTTTATTTTTTTATTTAAGTTCTAAACCGTATTAGATTTTTCTTCAAACAAATCAACACAGAGTTATATAAAACTCTAAAAAAGAATTTATTCATTTATAAATTGTGCGTAGTGCTGGTAACGTTCAAAAATTTGCTTTACATAGTCATAAGGTTCTGTGCCACGAACATAACCATACTTAACAACAGGGTCGTTGTAGTTTTTAGCCAGCCTTAATTCTAAAATCATATGCTCAACATTATCATCCCAAACGTTAGCTTTTAATTCACGTTTTTTAGCAAGGTTTTGGGCATCTATAACATGATATAAACCACAATTATATGCTGCCAAGGTAAATTTAGTACGTTGAATAGAATCTGTTACATCCTCAAAATTTCCCCATAGTTGTTTCAGGTATTTAGTACCCCCTTTTATACTTTGGTTAGGATCAGCTCTGTTGGTAACACCTAATTCTAAAGCCGTATTTGGCATGAGTTGCATTAATCCAGAAGCTTTTGCCCATGAACTAACTCTTGGGTCGAATTTTGACTCTTGATAAATTTGAGAAGCCACAAGTCGCCAATCCCAATTTAAAGTTTTTGAATACGTTTTTATTAAATTGTCATATGGACTAATTTGTTGCTTATTTAAACTGTAAAAATCACTTTTTACAAGTCTTTGATAGTATGTCTTGTTTTTAAAATACTTGTTATATATAACATTAAAATCAATTTGCCTTTTAATTTGTTCCAACCAATTATTTGTAGATTTTAATAAATTTTGAGAGTCAGGTCTTATTGCCCAAGCTATTCTTTGAGAAAAGCTAACAGGCACCTTAACATCTAAAATAGGATTATATGTTGCCACGACACTAGCTATATTTTCGTCTGCAATGGTATATTTAAGATCGCCTTCTGCAACTTTTTCTATTATTTCGTTGGTAGTCATTTCACCAGGAAGGATATTTATATGAATGGTTCCTCCCAATTCTTCTGATAAATTATAGATTCTTTCTCTATATGAAGATAACTCTCTAACAGATATGGTGTCTCCTAATAAGTCTATTGGTTTATGCACTATGGCTTTTTCCAAATTTGACCAATGCATAGCCCTCCAATCATCAGGTTTTTTTTGTACTAAAACTTGTTTTGTTAAATACAAATGATCTGTAAATGAAACTTCTTCTTTTCTAGAGTTGGTAATGGTTAAAGCATGAGCTACAATATCGCCTTCTCCTTTATTTAATTTTTCAAAAAGCTCATCTATATTTTTTACAACTATTATTTCTAGGTTTAAATCTAGATACTTTGAGAAGCGTTCTAGTAATTCAAACTCATACCCCATCGGGCGGCCTTTATACAGATAATAAGTTGTACTACTATAAATCATTAAAGCTCGTAAAGTTCCAGATGCTTTAATTTGTTCTAAATCCCTGTTCTGGCTAATTTCAATAACTTCTTTTTTGTCTATTGAATCTTTTTCACAACAAAAAAAGAGCAACAAAACAAAATAGAATAGTTTTATACTTTTATTAAAATTAATTTTTAAATACATTAAAAATTTTATTGATAAACTCTTATATAATCAACCACCATGGCACTTTCTTCAAAAGAAGAATCGATATCTGGTTCAATAGCTATATTTAGTAATAAATATTGATCGTTGGTAAAAGGCCAAGTATCTGAGTTTTTTAAAGCTGGTTGGTATACATAATGTACAACGTCATCAACACTAAACACTATCTTTTCTTCTGTCCACTCCATACTGTAAACATGAAATTGATTTGAGACATTTTCTAAAACTTGACCGCCGAGGTTCACCACATCATCGCCTGCACTAGATGCTGTATGTACCGCACTTTGAATACGATTTTGTTTTTTACCCCAATGTTCTAGAATATCAACCTCTCCACAAACCGGCCAATATGTAGAACCATAACCTTGTTTTTGCCAATAAGCTCCAGGTTCATCTATGTTTTTATTCAGCATCCATATAGCTGGCCAAGTACCTACACCAAAAGGTAATTTTACTCGTGCTTCAACCTTACCATAAGTAAATGCAAATTTTGAATTTAATCTAGCAGACGTATATTGTTTTATTTCTCCCTGATCTTCAAACAGTTCTTTTTTGGCCACAATATTTAAAAAACCATCTTCTACATATGAATTTTCTATTCGATTTGTATAATGATTTATTAAACCACCATACCAATCGCCACCAGCTGGTAATTGCGTTTGATGAAACCAATTTTTTGAATTAATAGGACCGTCTTCATTAAAGTCGTCAGACCAAACTAATGTATCGAATGTGGTATTAGAGTTTTTTTTTGCTTTAGCACAATTTATTGTTGTAAAGGAGATAAAAAGTAATACTATAAATAAAGAATAACGCATATTTAGATTTAGTGTGATAAAAAATTTATCCTAAATATACTATTTACTTGGTATTAAAAAAATGAAATGTTACTAAAGTATTATGTATGGCCTCAGATTAATAACTCTTAATTAAGAAAATTTCCCGAAATAATTCTTTTCAGATTTTTAGTAGAATGGTTGTATAAATAAACCCAAGATTTAAGTTTGGTCTTGTTTTCAAGAAAAATGGTAATGATTTCTCTATTGAATAAATGAGGTTTTGGGTTATGTTTTCCTATGCCTTCATAATCATCTAAAACATTAAAAACTACAATAGGGTTTTTAATTTCAAATATGCTACCAAATACGCGATCTTCAGTATCATCACTTAAAATGGCCCCGGGAAACCAATCTACTAGATATAGTTTTCCGCTAAAATAACCTTTGCTTACAAAAACAGAATGAGATGCCAAAAATCTTGACATCTCATTATCTATATCTTTTAATAGAGTTCCGTAAACGAATAAATAGGTAGAATTCATTTAAAATTATTTAAACAAACCTGCCCAAATCTATATCATTAATAGCACCATGAGAATCCTGTGCCACCACTACCCCATTTTTTACAACTAATAATTGAGGAGATTCATGTAACACTTGAAATTTAGCTGCTATTTCGCTAGATATTTCTCTGTAACTCAATAAATCTAAGTAATATAAATCCAAGTCTTTTTCAGTGAGATTGTAAGCATCAACAAATTGATTCATAACCATTCTACTAATTCCACAGCGTGTAGAATGTTTAAAAATAACCTGAGTTTTTGTAGTCGATTTATTTTCTATGTGATTTAATTGCTGTAAATCGTTTAAAGGAATCCATGGTAAAACCTTTTCTTCTTTTGCCTCACCTGAACTTCCAAATATGTTATTAAATAATCCCATCGTCGTTTTAAATTGTATTTATACTAAGTCGTAACCTATTCTAAATCTTACAATCTGACTAAAAGTCACTAAAAACAAGGCTTGAAGCGACATTTTGTCTTACAAATACACTTGGTAAGATTATTGACTTAATGTAGTTGTAAAAGTAAATAATAAAAAGATTTCCACCTTTATGGAAATAAAAAAATATAAACTATGAACTTAAATAATTATACAATAAAATCGCAAGAAGCCATACAGCAAGCGCAACAAATTGCGCAAAGTTATGGGCATCAACACATAGAAAATGAACATTTTTTTAAAGGTATTTTTGAAGTTGATGAAAACGTACTACCATTCCTTTTAAAAAAATTGAATGTCAATATTTCTATACTTCAGAAAGCCTTAGACAAACAATTAGAGAGCTTCTCAAAAGTTACAGGCAGCGAATTAATGTTATCACGCGAAGCTGGAAAGAGCTTAAATGAAGCATCAATTATCGCAAAAAAGATGAAAGATGACTTTGTATCTATCGAGCATTTAATATTAGCTGTTTTTAAATCGAATAGCAAAATAGCACAGATGTTAAAAGATCAAGGTGTTACTGAAAAAGGCTTAAAAGCTGCTATTGAAGAATTACGAAAAGGAGAGAATGTAACCTCACAAAGTCAGGAAGAAACGTATAACGCACTAAATAAATATGCTAAAAACTTAAATCAGTTGGCCAAAGATGGTAAGCTAGATCCTGTTATTGGGCGTGACGAAGAAATTCGAAGAATACTTCAAATTTTAACGCGTAGAACAAAAAACAACCCCATTTTAGTTGGTGAACCCGGAACAGGTAAAACCGCTATTGCCGAAGGTTTAGCGCATAGAATTATTGATGGCGATATTCCAGAAAATCTTAAAGACAAGCAAATTTTCGCTTTAGATATGGGGTCGCTTATCGCTGGAGCCAAATATAAAGGTGAATTTGAAGAACGCCTAAAAGCAGTTATTAAAGAGGTAACTACAAGTGATGGCGATATTGTACTTTTTATTGACGAAATCCACACACTTGTTGGCGCTGGTGGCGGACAAGGCGCTATGGATGCAGCAAACATATTAAAACCTGCATTGGCACGTGGCGAACTTCGGGCTATTGGCGCAACAACTTTAGATGAATATCAAAAATACTTTGAAAAAGATAAAGCTTTAGAGCGTCGTTTTCAAAAAGTAATGGTTGATGAGCCTGATACTGAAAGTGCTATTTCAATTTTACGTGGTATTAAAGAAAAATACGAAACACACCATAAAGTGCGTATTAAAGACGAGGCTATTATTGGCGCGGTAGAATTATCGCAACGTTACATTACCAATAGGTTTTTACCAGATAAAGCCATTGATTTAATGGATGAAGCCGCTTCTAAGTTACGAATGGAAATCAATTCTAAACCTGAAGAATTGGATGTTTTAGACCGTAAAATCATGCAGCTCGAAATTGAAATTGAGGCCATTAAGCGTGAAAAAGATGAAAGCAAATTAAAATCTTTACGCTCTGATTTGGCAAATATTAAAGAAACCAGAAATGAGGTTAATGCCAAATGGAAAAGCGAAAAGGAAGTTGTAGATAATATTCAAAATACAAAACAGGCTATTGAAAACTTCAAAATAGATGCAGAAAAAGCCGAACGTGAAGGCGATTATGGAAAAGTAGCTGAATTGCGTTACGGAAAAATTAAAGAAGCTCAAGAGCAGCTAGAAGTATTTCAAAAGCAATTGGAAGCGCAAGGTGAAACTTCCTTAATTAAAGAAGAAGTAACTTATGACGATATTGCTGAAGTTGTTGCGAAATGGACGGGGATTCCTGTTACTAAAATGATACAAAGTGAGCGTGAAAAATTGTTGAAGCTTGAAGATGAATTGCACAAACGTGTGGTAGGGCAAGAAGAAGCTATTGAAGCAGTTAGTGATGCGGTTAGAAGAAGTCGTGCCGGTTTACAAAACCCTAAAAAGCCCATTGGAACCTTCTTATTTTTAGGAACAACAGGTGTTGGTAAAACCGAATTGGCTAAAGCATTGGCAGAATATTTATTCGACGATGAGAATGCCATGACTAGAATTGACATGAGTGAATATCAAGAACGCCATGCGGTAAGCAGATTAGTTGGTGCACCTCCAGGATACGTAGGTTATGATGAAGGCGGGCAACTTACTGAAGCTGTTCGAAGAAAGCCGTATTCAGTAGTTTTATTGGATGAAATTGAAAAAGCGCACCCAGATACATTTAATATCTTATTACAAGTATTAGACGAAGGTCATTTAACAGATAACAAAGGACGGGTTGCCGATTTTAAAAACACCATAATAATTATGACTTCAAATATGGGAAGCTCCATAATTCACGATCGTTTTGAAGCTACAAAAGATATAGATTCAGCTATTGAAGCTGCAAAAGTTGACGTGTTAGCCTTGTTAAAACAAACGGTGAGACCAGAGTTTTTAAATAGAATTGATGACACTGTAATGTTTACACCGCTGAGTAAAGAAAACATAGTAGAAATAGTTGGATTGCAATTAAAAAGTGTTACTAAAATGATAGCTCATCAAGGCATTACTTTTGATGCTACGCCAGAAGCTGTTCAATATTTGGCTGATAAAGGTTATAACCCTGAATATGGCGCTAGACCAGTAAAACGTGTAATTCAGAAAGAAGTATTAAACGCTTTAAGTAAAGAAATATTAGCAGGCAAAGTAACTACAGATAGTATTATTTTATTAGATGCTTTTGATGATCAGTTGGTTTTTAGAAACCAACACGACTTAATAAATGAAACGGTATAAAGGAATCTGTTATTTATTGTAACAAAACAGTAAATATACAGTCTATATAATTGGTTGGTTGTCTGTTTAATCGCAGACGGTTTAAAGCAACATGATTCTTTTAAGATGATTGTTGCTTTTTCTTTATATTAGATTTGATAATTATATATCATAATAAAAACTACCGATAAATAAAATTTTTCATAAACATTTCGGTTAATAAACAGAATGAATTACCGTTCGTCTAATAAATCAAAAATCACAAGAATTTACGATTTAAAATTTATAAATTAGCAACAGACATACTTTGTAATTTCATGTAAAAGTATTTCAAATCTCTCATTTTCAATTGATTAACACTTAGTAAACACAAGTTAGAATGAACATTTCTCAGTACATTGATTACGCTTTATTAGAACCCACAGCTACAGAACGAGACATTATTGATATTTGTGACGAAGCCAAGTTAAACAGGTTTTATGCCATTTGTATTAATGGTTGCAATATTGCCTTAGCAAAACAAATTCTTACTAATAGTGGCGTTAAAATTTGTTCAGTAATTGGTCATCCTTTTGGAGCAATGTCAACAGCTGCCAAAGTTTATGAAGCAAAAAAAGCGATTGAAGATGGTGCTGATGAAATTGATATGGTCATTAACTTAGGTCTTCTTAAAAGTAGAAATTATGTTTCTGTTTTAAAAGATATTAGCGATGTAAAGCTTGCTATTGGTGAAACGCCATTAAAAGTAATAATTGAAATTTCAGAATTAAATAAAAACGAAATTATAAAAGCTTGTGAAATTTGTTTAGATGGAAAAGCAGATTTTATTAAAACTTCAACAGGGTTTTCAAAAGGCGGTGCTACATTAACTGCTGTGAAAATTATAAAAAAAACCGTTAGAGACAAAGCTAAAATAAAGGCTTCAGGTGGTATTACAGATTACGAAACGGTTTTAAAATACATAGAAGCTGGTGCTGATAGAATAGGCACGTTTAACAATATAGTTGCAACAAATAAGGCGCAACAAATTAGAAATACTAAAATCTACAAGAAATATTTAGAAAATCTTCAAAAGAAAAATACTTCTGAAACCACTTCTACTGAAAATCAAGATGATAAACTAAGATTCAAAATTTAAAATATTGAATCACTAAAACACCAAAAGTTTAGTAATTGTTTAATACATTTGATTACGTGTCATTTTTAACTAAAATACACTATGAAACTGTTAAACAATTATATAGACCACACACTACTTAAGGCCACAGCCACAAAAAATGACATTATTAAACTTTGCACAGAAGCTAAAGAATATAACTTTTATTCGGTTTGTGTAAATAGTTGTTATGTGGCTCTAGCTAAATCAGAACTAAATAATACCAACGTAAAAGCATGCAGCGTTATTGGTTTTCCCTTAGGTGCAATGAGCACTAAAGCAAAGGTTGATGAGGCTAAAACTGCTATTAATAATGGTGCCGATGAAATTGATATGGTTATCAATATTGGATTATTAAAAAGTAAAGATTTTGATGGTGTTTGGAAAGATATTGAGGCTGTAAAAAACATCATGCCAAATCATACTTTAAAAGTCATTTTAGAAACCTGCTATCTTGAGGATTTAGAGATTATTAAAGCTAGTGAATTAGCCATACAAAGCGGTGCTGATTTTATTAAAACATCTACCGGATTTGGAACTGCTGGAGCCACAATTCATGATATAAAACTCATGAAAAGTGTCGCCAAAAACGAAATAAAAATAAAAGCTTCAGGTGGTATAAAAGACACTAAAACAGCTTTAGAATATATTAATTTGGGTGTTCAACGACTAGGAACATCCTCAGGAATTCAAATTATTACTGGTAAAAAACCAGAGGATGTAAATTATTAATAACATTTAGGTTAATCTAACAAACATCAAACTCTAAACTTTTAACTCTTAACTTTTAACTTTTAACTTTTAACTTTTAACTTAACCAAATGAGCGCACATATTGAAGCCAGAAAAGGTGATATTGCAGAAACCATTTTATTACCAGGCGATCCTTTAAGAGCCAAATGGATAGCTAAAACGTTTTTAGAAAACCCAATGTGCTTTAATAAAATTAGAGGCATGTTTGGGTATACGGGTATTTACCATGGAAAAAAAGTTTCGGTGATGGGAACTGGCATGGGAATTCCTTCTATATCTATTTATGCACACGAACTAATTACTGAATATGGTGTTAAAAATTTAATACGGGTTGGAAGCGCTGGTTCATATCAAAAAGATGTGAAAATTAGAGATATTGTTTTAGCTATGGCAGCATCTTCAAACTCTGGATTGAACGAACTCCGTTTTGGAGGGGCAGACTACGCTCCTACTGCTAGTTTTAATTTATTTCAAAAAGCTATTGAAGCTTCTAAACTTAAAAATATTCCTATTAAAGCTGGTAATATATTTACTTCGGATGAATTTTATGCCGATGATTTTGAATCGTATAAAAAATGGTCGAAATTCGGAGTGCTTTGTGTTGAAATGGAAACCGCAGGTTTGTACACCGTGGCTGCAAAGCATAATGTAAATGCGTTAGCTATTTTAACAATCGCTGATTCTTTGGTAACTGGAGAACGTACAACAAGTAAAGAGCGCGAAACTACTTTTAAAGGCATGATTGAAATTGCATTAGAGTTAGCTTAATATCAAAAATTTAATTTTATGATTTATAAATATATATTAATTACTGTAGCTCTTTTAACGCTTTCATCTTGTAAAAATGAAAAGAAAGATAATTCGAAAAATGAAGACACTACAAGCCATTATTACTTTATAAGGCATGCTGAAAAAGAGCGATTAAATCCTGATGATGACAACCCGAAGTTAACAACCGAAGGGAAGTTACGTGCAGAAAATTGGAGTACAATTTTAGATGATGTTAAATTTGATGCGGTATTTTCTACAAATTATATTAGAACTTTAGAAACGGCTAAACCCACAGCTACTCAAAACAACCTTGAAATTACCATTTACAAACCAAACGAGCTTGATGTTAAGTCATTTTTAAAAGACACTGAAGGCAAAAATATATTGATTGTTGGTCATAGCAACACGACTCCGAAATTAGTTAATACAATCATTAAAAAACAAGAATATGAGGATATTAATGATTATATCTTTGGAAATTTATACCATGTTACTATTGCAAATGGTGAAATTTTAAATTATGAACTAACAACTAATCATTAACAAGAATATTTTTAAGCTCAATTTTAGAAAGTAAGATTAAAGCATTAGCTTCATATAAATTATCAAGGTTTTCCAGGGAAGTATTTTCGTTTTCTGGCTTGTAATTGTTGTAATCTACAAACCGAATACCTCCAATATATCGCTCGTTATAAGCTTCACGAAATCGCAAACCCAAACCATCGGCTTCGTTATAAGAATAGGCTAAATAATCTGCTTTAAATGTTTTGGTATTTATCCAATATATAAAAACATCTTCAAAATCTTCACCTCCACCATCTTCCTTAAAGGTGACTTTTATTTTATAGTACTCTTTTTCTTTTAGTTTTGAGGTTCCTAAAAAGGCTCTTTTAACAGCTCTATTATCTAACCCATAAGGTAAAACTGAGAAATAATGTACTGAGTTAACTGAGGCAGAATAAGCAGTTTCTTTAACATCGGTAACTACAAAAGGCAATTCATTTATAAATCTCTGAAAACCTTTATTATTTAAAATATCTTTAACAAAATCCATTGAGTCTTTAAAAATACGCTCATATTGAAACTTTCCATTATTTCGAATAGCCTTGTAATGTTTATCGCGAAAATCGAATTCAATATTCGAATGTTCAACAAACTTACCGCCATTTACTTCAATAGATTTATTAATAATTACATCCGCGTCTTTAAGTGCTTTGTTACAACTAAAAATAGATGTAGTTATAATAAATAATAATATGATTTTTTTATGCATAAGAAAGTTTTAGTAGTTTGTCGTCATAATAATTAATACTTACCTTAATATTGAGAATTAATCTTGAAATTTATAGTATTACCCGCAAACTTTTGCGACAAAACATCCATTGAAGATTCTTTAAGTTGAAGCACTCTTGGATAACCTCCAGTAGTTTGGCAATCGCGCATTAAAATAATAAATTTTCCTGAAGGTGTTAATTGTACTGTTCCTGGAAGTACCGCAGATGTTATTATTGGGCTTAAATTGTTTTGAAATGTTTCTTCTAACTGATACGCCATTCGGTTATTATCTTTAGAAATTACGAATGGCTTTGAAAATAATTCGGTTTGTTTATTTTTAGTGAGATTTTCAAATTCTGGTCCTTTATAAACTTCTAAAATATTAGAATTAATGTAAGATGAATCAAAACGCATACTTGCATGTTGCTTATTTGATGCAGGCGGTTTTTGAGAAATTTGTAATTCATCATTTTTATAAATCATAAACTGCTTAGTAATATTTTGATACATACTTTTACTTTTCATAATGGTTTCAGTCTTAAAACCACCTAAAACCGCTAAATAGCACCTAAAACCAGTATTCAATTTTCCAAATGATAAAATATCATTGGGCTTTACTTGTATCATTCTATTTAAAAGCAGGGTTTCATTGTTTAATTTTGGTGATATATCTGCACCACAAATGGCAATACAGGTCTCCGTTACAAATAAAAGTTTAGCCCCGGTCATCGTCATTTCTAAAACAGCTTCATCGTCTCTATTTCCTAATAAAGTGTTAGCTAAAGTCGCTGCTTTTCTATCCATAACTCCTGAATATGGAACACCAAACTCTTGAAAACCTGTGCGTCCAAAATCTTGAATGGTAGAATAAAAACCCGAATGTAATACTTTAATCATTTATCAGCTCACTTTCTATTTGATACACGTTAGCGTCTACCAAAGTCTTAATATGATGATGTTCATTTATAGAAATGGAATAAAACTGAATAGCATCTCCGGCTTTAGCAAAACAAGGCATTTTTTTTGAAACATCAAAAAAATTAATAGGTGAATTCCCAATAATATTCCAACCACCGGGACTTGGATTTGGATATACACCGGTTTGATTTCCGCCAATAGCAACTGCCCCTTTTTCAATATGTAATCTTGGGGTAGATTTACGCGGTACATGAAGCGTTTCATCTAACCCTCCTAAGTATAAAAAACCAGGTAAAAAACCAATAAAATAAACGGTATAAATGGTTTGTAAATGTCGTTTTATAATTTCAGGTTTTGATATGTTTTTTTGTTTAGAAATCATGCCTAAATCTATACCAAATTCAGCATCATAACATACTGGAATTCTCCAGATATTTGACACCATGTCAGATTTAAAATCAGGAGAGACATATACCTTTTTCAAAAAAATTATTTTATTTTCAAAATTCCTACAAATTGAATTATAAATAACTAATAACGAGTTATATGCAGTTTTTAACTCAAGTATTTGTTCAATATTTTCATTAATAATTTTATTTTTAAAAAGAATAATATCCTTTAAAATGTTCTTATCAATTTTTGATGGCCATTCAATTAAAATAGCACGCGCTCCAAAGGGTTTATATGTTAGTTTAAATGGTGTCAAAAAATCATCTAATTTTATAACCTTTTAGTTCTAATTTTTGGGTTAAATTTTTAATTAAATCTACTGCTTTTGGATTATCGCCATGAACACAATAAGTATCTGCTTTTATATCTATTTCTAAGCCTTCAATAGTCTTCACTTTTTCAGAAGAAATCATTCTGAAAACATGCTCAAAAACCCTATCAACATCTTCAATAACCGCATTGTTTTCACTTCTAGAAACCAAAGTTAAATTTGAATTATAATTTCTATCAGCAAAGGCTTCATAACGAATTTCAATATTTTCCTTTTTAGCCAAATCAGCTATAACAGATTTATAAGGCACATAAAGTTTAATAGGTAACGCTATACTTTTAACAACCTCAACAATAACGTTGGCAATACGCTCATCAACCGCAGCCATGTTATATAAAGCACCATGTGGTTTAACATGATGTAATAGTGTATTTTCTTTATTTAATACTTTAATTAAATCATCAATTTGATTCTTAATTGAATAAAATAAGGCCGCACAAGACATTTTCATAGGTTGTCTACCAAAATTTTCTCTATCAGGAAACGACGGGTGCGCACCAATTTTTACCCCATGTAGTTTTGCTAGTTTAACTACATTATGCATAGTTTCAGAATCTCCAGTATGACCTCCGCAGGCAATATTACAAGACGCAATATATGGCATTAGAAGAAGTTCATTTCCTATGCCTTCACCTACATCAACATTAATATCTATATTTTTAAAGTCCACTAAAACAGATTTAAACCAAACACTTTACTAAGTGTTGCAAGCGATAGTAAGATACTAATTCCTAAGATTATAAACCCAAAAATATTTTGCTTCATGTTATTTTTATAGTCACCTAAAATAGATTTTTTATTCATAATCCATATTAAAAACCCAGCGATAACGGGTAATAAAA
>TARA_R110002111_G_scaffold244674_1_pt1 | contig 20448 bp, 15 predicted proteins | sample TARA_R110002111 | Tara Oceans TARA_R110002111 (sample SAMEA4397363) | marine metagenome | biome: Polar Biome; feature: [ZZZ] marine water layer (ENVO:01000295); material: water (ENVO:00002006), including particulate matter (ENVO:01000060) such as... | depth 199 m | reverse complement strand
GAAAAAGCGGGTGAACGGACTCGAACCGTCAACATTCAGCTTGGAAGAGAAATTTCATCATCCTAGAAACACCGAAAGACACGATATAGCAAGGGTTTACAAAAAACAACTCCTCGCCAGATTTTACCTGCTTGCACATGTTTTCACTCGTTTGCGCAGCATGTTGCGCGAACGAGTGCTCATATAGTTACCGTTGCTTTGCAATCATGAATGATTAGGACTTTGTGCTCCGTCAAAAAAGCATTTTCAAAAGACTGACACAATGACAAATGACAGAACCTCAAATTAGCGACTTCTCGCTAGATAATGTCATTTGAATAGCCTAAAGATGCTTGATTGCCTTCCACCGCTAGATTTCGTGGGCAAGTGTACAAAATCTCCAAGTTTTCCATCAACAAGAGATACTAAAGCCGCTTTAGCATCACAACTCTTTTGGTATTTCGATTGCTGTTTCCTCTGGAGTTCTCTAACCGAGATTTGGCCATTGTTTTCGATTATCAGATCTATTAGCTCTCTGTGTCTGACTGTTGATTCATCGACATCATTCCCTAGCCATGAGTAAATGCGATGTGTTTCAGCTGTGAACCACGATACGAGTCGAATGGCATCTTCAATGCATTGGGCGCTGATTCTTCCATCGCCCATTTGACCAGTAGATTCATTTATCATATGAAAGATTAGTGCAAACCGAGCACAATAACATTCAAGCTTAGAATACGCAGCGGCCAAATCCCCGTTGGTATTGAATTGCTCAATTCCATGTTGATTCACAAAATCTTTGAATAGTTGTTTGGCGTCTTTGTCAAGCCAAATCAGTTTTGGAGTCGGCTGATCGTCTTCACCTATGCCTATTTTTAATGTGTATAACGCATCGAATATTTCTGCAACACGCTCTTGGATATCTTCAGGGACATCATCTTCACGCCATTGCTTAGCTTGTCTAGGTGGATTCGCTATCAGGAATCGGGCAAGCATTCCAGAATCACGAAGTTTCTGATCCATAGCTTTTTTGATAATCCCTGGTTGAATCCCACCACAGATCGAAACACTCGCTGATTCTACAAACAGTGTGCTCCTAGTAATTCGGTCAACTGTGATGCTGCGACCACCAAACACCTCAAGCCACACCGCGGAATCTCCACCAGATCCGCCCGAATACTTATCCATGCTCCCAAGCCATCCGGCGAGTTCATCACGAATTAAAAGCAATCCACGCGGATTCTCATTCAGTTTAGAAACCAATGCCTCGATTGTGGTGTCGGCCAACCAAGTGCGTTCACATGCTGGTATCTCGGGCTCTTCTGGACGATCTTTAGCGACTGCTTTCCCTTTACCCGCTAATTTTTTCCACTCTGACAATCTCGAGTCAAACATCTCACGCTCAATATCCCATGCTGATTTCTTTACTTGATAATCAAGCATGGATTGCTTTTGCCTTTGTTGTGTTGCAAAAAGTGCGAGTGATATTGCGGGACTCTTCATAGTTCCGCTCTCGCCCACAATACCGGTCCAGATGATTGGTGGTTCTGTCCAAGTTCGTTTGAGTCTGATTCGTCGTGTGTTGCCAATAGCTGCAGCAAGTGCGGACAGCATAGGTAGAGCTACATAAGAGGGGTCACATCCAACGGACTCAGCTGCAGATTCTACATATGAACGGATTGGCTCAGGTAATGTGTCGGTAGGGAATGGCTGGTAGCATTCCGGTGTGCTCTCTTCATTGTTTGAATCCTCATCCATTTCGGTGCTTGCGTAGAAGTCCGACAGATCAACATTGCTGTGCATGGTTTCACGCTCTTTGACGGCATCTCGCAGGTGCCCGCGTGGTTTGCCGTGATTGGTCGCGTTGGCAGCTTGGGTGATCTTGTGCTCGAGCTCGCGTTGTGACCAAGGCGGGTCACACTTGGGATTGTGGTGGTCGTTGATGATGTTGAGTGCTGTTGATTGATCCAAGGCGAATCCATGCACCAATGCGGTTGCGACAGTGTAGGTCGCTGTATGACCGCCTGATCCTGATACCGCCCCGGGCATCGCGTTGGTGTATTTGATGGCACGGTCGACGACCTTGGATTCGTCGATGGGTTGATTTGTTGTCTTTGGCGCCAAAGCCGGTGGTCGCTCAAACTTGGCCCGCCAGTTGTCACCATGCCGCTTTGCCATCACCGCGTCGGCCAGAGCTTGGACACAGGCATCGAGCATGTGTGCTGATACGGTTGCAGGCTCTTGGGTGAGTTCGTCGTAGAGATCATTGTCGGGATGGACTGATGGTCCAACGAGCGTTTGACCGCCTGTGGATCGAAGCTCGACGATTGATGCCCTTGTCCCTTTGTCTCGGTGTTGGCGTGTCCGCAGACCCGGTGCGATGTACCAATAGTGTGACGCAGCGTTTTTGCCACGGCCTGTGATCGCCGGTGTCGGTGGCAGGTAGAGCGGTGCGAGTTCTTTGGCTTCTTCGCAATCGAGATCGATATCGACAAGCCCGCTGGATGGGTCACCGAGCATGAGTCCGATGTTTTGCTTGTCTGCGAATGCTTGTTCGATATCGGGATGGTTGTACCGCTTTGCGTTCCAATCATCACCGATCGGCATCTTGGTGCCTGGTTGTATTGGCACGGGCATGAATCCTCGATCGAGGTATTTGTGTGCCGCTTCTTTGATTGGAGTGACTTTAGGGTCGGATGCAATCAAGCTGCACCCCCTGTCTCTGAGGCGTGCTCTATAGCAACCCAGACGCGGCCGGAATACCCACTTCGGTTTTTTCGTTTCAGTCCATTGCGTACAATCAATTTTTCATGAAACAGGCTAACTCTAAGCTGTCGATATCCAGCGTTTGAATCTAAGCCCAATAATGCAAGCCCTTCGTCGTCGGTCAGACCATATGAACCCTTGTTACGAATCATCTCCAAGATCGTGTTTGTTTTAATCCTCGGTTTGTATTCTCTCCGCTGCTTCTTTTTTCCACGATGTGCTTCGAGCAGTTCATTCTGAGCAGCTTCAATTCGGCCAATCGCTGACATGATTTCTGTGATCGCCTGTGAGGAATCAACTTGCAGCGGTCCTGATTGGGTAGCCTGATCTTCAACGATCACTCTTTCATGATTGCCTTCAGATTCAATGAATGACTCTAACTCACCCCCATTCGTCGACGCGGTGTACATCATCCGTTGGGTGAGGTACTGAGATAGCTCAGTTGCCCACCGAGCATCCTCGACGGTGATACGGAGGTCAGCGGTGTCACGCGAGCACGCGGCGATCAGAGCGAGCCTATTGGCCTTCTCAAGTGCACGACTCCAAAGTGATACTTCAACACATGATCCATTCTCAATGTATTTGTGATCGATTGAGTCGCCGAACTCTCTAAAGATAATGGATGCTTCTTCATCAGCTTTAACAACAATTGGTACTGGTTGTACATCTTTGAGGTTCCCGGCCGTTGGCATGTACTCACTCCAGTATCGTGCCTTATCCATGATGGAAAGTGGGACTTCTTGGACTGTCGGGCATTCACTAACAGAAGACTCTTTTCCCTCAAATACGAGCATTCGGCCCATGAACCCATTTAGCATGGAATCAATGGAAAGTGTTTTATAGAAGCCGATCAGATCTGCCGTCGCATAGACCGATGCACATGGCTGTGTGATACTGATATTGCGTGATGTGTCTGCATATACCTTCCCTTTGTACTCACTATTTGCAGCCGAATACAATCCATTCATAAGTGATCGTACATTTTTTTGAACCCCATCCATTTGGAACAAGCTCGCGGGGCTGGCTTTCAATGCACACATCATCTCATGATCGTTATTGATATCTTCCCCGCCTTCGAGCTTGCCGTTTCCTGACAAGAAGAGCACATCTTTGTTGATTTGTCGTGCATGTTCTTTGCCACCGGCTGATTTTGCAACACCAACGATGTAGAGGTTTGTTCGATTACCGTATTCATCCTGGACTTTGCGTGCGGCAAGCACCGATTGGAGTGCGATCGCGGCGGCCAGTGCAAGGATTGGCTGTTTGCGGTGCGCGGTGTCGAGGTTGTATTTGATCACATCACCGATGAATCCGGGGATCGTGAGCAGATGTTCGGGGAATGGGTTATCTTGGAGTGATCGATTCATGCTTCACCCCCTTGGCCTGCTGCCTGGTTTGCTATTGCATTCCTTACTGCATCTACATTGAAGACTCTTTTACCGCCGGCCTTAAGCGATGGGATTCTCCCAGCGGATGATTCAGTTCTTAACCACCGCTTCGAGAGTTTGAGTTGTTGAGAAAGACCTTGAAGGTCTACGAGTTGATTAGTTTTTTCCATGTTCTGAGTATTACTACGAATGTACCAATCTTACAGGGTAGATCTAAACTTGGGATTCAAGATGTGATCTAGATCATAACTTGTGATTCAATTGTGATTCAAGAGCGAATTAGTTTTGCCCATTCAGTGGCAGCTGATTTGCTTTTAGGTGTTCCGTATTCGTCTGCCGCACTGATCAGTTTGCTTATTTCTAATTCCGAATACCGCCCATCATGGCTGCTACCGCCTCGCTCTCTCTTCGCGATTGCATGGGCTCTCTTTCGTATAGAATCGAATGAACTTGCACTTATTTCTGCGATGCTATAAAGTTCAATCTTCGACCAACCTTCAGGTTTTGCGTGTTGTATTGGCTCGGCCATTGCATGGCGATGTGGATCGCACTTGTCTTGTAGGCCAAGTAAATGTCCTTCAATTTTTGGTAAAATATCCTTAAACTGAAGCTGTTCCTCATCGGACAACCTGTTTCCTGCAGCGATTAAGCGAGAGACCCATTTGTCTAGATCAACTAAGGACTCTGGATATGGTTCACCGTAATTGTTTTTCCAGGTCATTCGATATAAATTTTGCTGAGTTGCATATTCTTGCCATATTTGATTGATGTCTCTTTCGGCTTGTTCGCGAGTATCTGATGTAGAATCATTTATCGCCCTAACCAACTCACTGAATAATCTCAGTCGTTCCTGTGCTCTTTTAAAACTGGCACAAGAAATTGGATCGTTTTTGATCCTCTCCACGTATGCTTCACCGGCTCTAATTGACTGTGGAGAGCCATAGTAATTGGCTAATTCGCCAGTGGTAGGCACATCTTTAGATTGCTCTTTCATGTATCATCATCCTTTAAATCACGGGAGCTTGCGAGCGTGATCGGGGATGATGATCCGACTCACGCTCACAAGCTATTGGGAAGCGATCCCAGCCCGTAGCCGTGATGAACAGTGGAAATTCATCACGGTTTGTCTCTTATGCATCTCAATGGTGAATCAAGCGAACCTCGCTTCACCTGGTATATTCTGGATTTCTTGAATCATCTTCTTTGTGTTGGTCGCGGTTCTCTCTGTCGCCGATGCGGTTCTTTGTGATTCGGACTTAGAACCTGAAAGACCCGATACCGCGTTGGCGTTGAATGTCCCTCGCGCGGTGAGCTTGCTCGATCCTGATTGAGCAAAGCTAGTAACTTGTTGATTCAAAATACTTGCTAGATCTGAAATTTTTCCAAAGACTGGCAACCCACTAGAGTCACCATTCTTTGCACTTTCAATCGAGATGTTTAGCTCTTTCTTGAGCTTGTCGAGTGATTCAGTGAGTTTTTCGATCTTGTCTTCAGCACCTTTGTCGATTAAATCTCTGAGTGAGTCTTTGTTCTGAAAGCTTGGAAGTCTCGGCGCTGTGTTTGTTCTTCCATCTAAACCAAGTGCAGAGTCCAAGCCAACTTCAATTCCCGAGAGCAACCCATTGATTTTGTCCGGTACAGACAAGACAGATTTTTGAATCAACGCAATGAACTCAATCCACATGGATTTCAGTTTCACCATCACTGTCTTCCACGCGAGTTCCATCCCTTTACCTGCGATTTCTACTGCAAGTTTGAGATCACCACCGATGATCGCATTCTTGATCCCCGCAAAGGTTGGCCCTACAAATCCGGCCAGTCGGGTGAATGTGTCTCCAAGGAACTTGAGTGCCGCAGCGCCTGCGCCAGACTTAATCGCAACCAATGCAATGAACCCACCAAAGGCTGCTGTAGCAACGCCTATTGGTGATGCGATCGCACTGATTGCAACGCCAACGAAACCGGCAACCGAGACGATTGCACCGATGGCAGTGATGAATCCACCAACTGCAACTGCCGCAGCTGAGAATAGAACTCCTACACCGACCAACGCGACTCCTGCAGTGATCACCGCCGCCGTGACCTTGAATGCAGTAGCAACCAACTCTTGATTGTTGGAGATGATGTTTTTTATTGCACCAGCAACTTTGGCCATGATGTCATACGATTTCTTGAGTTGGCCAGAGATTGATTCGCCGATAGCGATCCCAACGGCCTCGGTCGCTGATAGCATCTTTCGCAGCGATCCACCAACGCCAGCGTCCATCTGTTCTGATGCTTTTATCGCAGCACCGGATGAATTGGTGATCACATCAACAAGATCATCAAACGCCTGTCCACTCGATGCGAGTTTCAGCGCCGCAGCCTGACCACGACCGAACAGCGTTTCAAAGATTGAGAGTCGTTGACCACTCCCAAGACCCGCCGTCGCTTTGGCCAACTCATTGATGATCGTCGCCAGTGGTCGCATATTGCCCGCAGCATCAACAGCTTCAACACCAAACTTGCGAAGCTCTGCCTGCTTTGCTTCATTGGACAGATTCTTGTATGCCCGAGCAAGTGAGTTGCCAGCCAGTGAACCCTTGATACCGTTATTGGCAAGCACCGCGATTGCGGCCGCGATTTCCTCGATACCCTCGCCCGCCTCCGCAGCGATCGGTGCAACAGGTTTCAATGCCTCAAACAAATCCTCAAGCGTCTGAGCCGATCCGTTGGCAGTTGCGGTCAATACATCGGTGACGCGACCCATCTCGGTCACATCGAGGTTGAATCCCCGTAGTGCAGCGCCCGCGATCTCGGTTGCTCTGGCAAGCTCTGTGTCTGTTGCACGCGAGAGAGCAAGCACGGCCTCCGTGGTGGTGAGTATTTGATCCGGCGTGAATCCCGCCCGACCAAGCTCTGCCATCGCATCAGCGACTTGCCGGGCGCTGAATGATGTTTCAGCACCTAGTCGCTTTGCCTCATCTCTCAGTGATGCAAACTGCTGTTCTGTTGCACCTGTCACAGAGCGAACAACCCGCATACGGTCATCAAACTCTGTGAACACCTTTGCGGATATCAGGAACCCGCCAGCGGGGACAGCAGTGGCTTTAAGGAAATCCCGACCGAGCGCATTGATACCGTTGCCAAATGTCCTCAATCGCCTCTGTGCGCGTTTAAGACCCTGGGTGAGCTTATCACTGACCCCGAGCTCAACATACGCCCTACCCGCTCTGATTCCACTTGTGTTGGCCATTGGTTAGATCATCCTTGGTGCCACATGTACCTAAATGGCTCCTTGGCGACCATGGGTATACACAGAAAACGATCTTGTTGGCTAGGGTGGTTTTGGTATTTAATGCGGAAAGGTCTAAAATCTTCATGAACTCGCGCATGTTCGAACAATGACACACTAGTTTTCAGTCGTCCGCTTTGGCTTTCCGCAGTTTCGACATGTTTTGTATCTGACCACACCATCTTTCACTTTTCGCGTTGTTCGCGTGATGAAGTGATTGCAACCACAACACCGACATTCAAGACCGACCTTTTTAACTTCACTCATCAAATAACCCTCCGTCTCTTGATCTCAGACAGTTTGGTTTTCTTCTTCTTTGCTTGGGGCTTGAAGCTCTGCATCGTAGGGAGTGCAGCGCCATTCATCGATGCACACACAGCAGAGCCAACGATCCCGTTAAACAAATGGTTGTCTCGGTTTGGTATTGCTTTCCATTCGTCAACCGCACGCCCCTTGGCTTCGTTGGTGATCGGTCGTTCTGCACAGTAATGATCAGCAGCCATCTCATGCACTCTTGGATCACTGCCAATCAGCGACAAACACCCCGGGTCACCCATGCCGACACTCAATCTCGTATGGACAAATGACTTCCAGTAGTTTGTATCGAAGATCACATGCTTGATTTGTCGTTGGCCAGTGGTGAGTCGCCAGTTGTGCCCCAATCGATCGCCCCGCTTCTTCTTATGCTGGTTCATCGGTGTCATAGACGCGGTGATACCTTTGCCGTGCGCGGGTGTTGAGAATAATTGTGTCCAGTCTCTAGAAACTGCTTAACACATAAGATATCGGTTTGGTTTGATTTCAAACATTGAGTTTGTCAGCTTGAGTTAACTCTATCGGCCTCCAACATACAAATAGCTGGGTTATGATCAAAAAATTGCATTACGGATAGGGAAATTTGCCAACCCGAGAATGTGCAGTAGGGGCTACAGAAAAAACTAGCCTATAGCCAATGAAATGAAGGAAAGATAAGAAGCCTTCATTTGTAACTGTATGGCCAAGAAGCACCGGATCGCAGACCCGTTCCGCATGGCACACAGCGAAGGGTGGACGCGGGAACAGTGGGATAAGGCTCTTGAAAGCTACGAAGCAAAGCAATGGATGCGGTTGCAGCAAAGCCATGCAACTGAAGGAACCGAGTAAATAACAGGCCTTTTTATTAAGAAATATACCCAAAGCAGAACAATAAATTTCTTGTTCAATGTTGCTGACCAGTTTTCAGATAGACCGAGAATTCTTATGGGTAACCCAACCGATTTCGGTGAGTGTCTGTACAATCGGATAGGCTCGCTCGAACCGCATGGGTAGATCGCGAGTATAAAAGAGGTGTATCAGCTACATCTGACAACTCACACGCATTAAGGAACAGGATGATGATCAAAGGCACTCATTGGCGAATAGTTGCGAGCTTTTTAGCATTCTTCTCTGCGATTGTATATGCAGGGTTCCCAGTTTCTTCTACAGGCGGTGGATGTGGTGATGGAGAAGAAAGCCAGGCCGGTTCGAGTCCGGGGGATGGCGGGAAAGATAACAGCGATCCAATTTACCTCGCCTCAGGTGACTATCAGCGATCAGAGCTGGATCTGTTTATACCTGGTCGTGGTTTAAACTTTGAGTTCAAACGGATGTATCGCTCACGAAGTAGTTCCTATGCGGAGTCCACGATACTGGGTGCTTGGGATATAACTTCGGCACCTACTGAGATAGGTCAAGATGTCATAACAAATAGTTCACCACTCGGTATTGGATGGGATCACAAGTACAATATGCGCATTGATTTAGATCAATATGCTGGAGTTGTCACCACTCAGTCAGCAGCTCCAGGCCCAGATCCAGAACCAGTGATTGTTGAAGATAACGAGCCGGATGATATTTATCTTTACGATGGTACGGGTCGCTTAGACACTTTTAGTGTTTACACCACCCATGATGCAGTCGTCGGAGATCCAGCACTCTACGCAAACAACAAAATAGCCTCGGTTTTTCGATACTCAGTTCATAATGCCTCAATTGACATGTTCGATCAGAATCAGGTACGATACCGGTTCTTGCCTTTTTATACAGCGAGTGACCAGACCGCAATCCTCCCATACGCTGGCCGTCTTCAGTCGATAACTGATCGGAATGGGAATCAGCTTGCGTTTTTCTATGAGACTGTCAATGGTGTAGAGCGCCTCGCATCGATGACGGACACGCTTGGGCATTCGATTGTCTTTCAATATTACAATGATTCACCGTCAAGCAACTCGTATCCAGATTCTCAAACCTCACACTTGCTCTGGAGGGTCATTGATCATGCCAACAGGATTGTGGAGTTTGAGTATGAGGATATTTCGGGTGATTTTGAAGCTCGATTGATTACAGCAACGCTTCCCAATATTGAAGATACGGTTGATTTTCCGCTTCAGTACACTTCTGCAAACACTGTGATTGATCACGGGCGTTTTACGACTGGGCGGAGCTGGCAGTATGAGTATGCGACGGCCCAGCCTACAGGATGGTTGCGTAATGGGATGATGACCAAAGTCACTGATCCAAATGGCATTGTTATCATAGAAAATGAGTACGATCTAAATCTACCTTTCGGAGAAGATCGCCGGGCATATGGCCGTGTGGTACGTCAGAAGTATGGTAATGAAGCATACAACTATGTTTGGATCGATGACGAAAACAACTTGCAAGCCCAAACAAGCGGTAAGAACTACTTTGTTTGGGTAAATGATCGTCGAGGGGCGATTACTCGGTTTAAGTATGCAAAGGCGAAGGGAATCTATGCACCGAATGATTTTCGTGATATGCAGTTACTCGAGAAGATAGAGTTTTTAGAGTTTGTTGATGATCCAGATCTACGGGTCTTTGCGACTATCAATATAAACACTGGTGATATCGACGAATGGAAGCAAATTGATGCGAATGGAACCGTGTCTGCTTTAATTGGGACACAACCACTCACAGAAATCACAACAGAATTTACACCAAATCCAACATGGAATACTGCTGGAATCACTTCTCCAAACGGAATTATCACAACCAACACCTACCAGAGTGATGACTATCCACCAGCACCCGGAGATTTCCCAAACCCACAGTTCAACAAGACTGTGACAAGCCGCACAATGAGTTCGCCAGATGGCGTTACTCCAGCGGTATCTATTACCGAGAACTGGCGGTACGATTTTGATTTTGGTGGGAGCGGATGTGGCTGTGGATCGTCTGGGCACTATACAGCATACAAAGATGGCGAAGGCAATGTTACGCGCAAGGTATACGACCAAACCATCAACACAATAACTGCTCGAGCAAATGGCAACTTGTTGGCAGAATATCGTGGCTTGCCATCGAGTTATTTTACCGCATCACTTGGTGTGAATGTTGCCAACGATGCAGTATCGCTCGATGAGTACGAGTACAACCAGTGGGGGCAGATGGTTGAACACACACATCCTTCCAAACTTATCATTAATGAAACGACTGGCATTGAGGAAATTCACCGTAGAGTTGACCAGTTTGAGTACTTCAGCAACACTTCCGACTCGGCAAACTATGGTCGGTTGAAGACGATGCGTGTGGATGTCAACGGTTTCAATCTGATAACTCAATATGAGTACGATTTGATTGGGAATGTCATTAAGCAGACAAGCCCGGACGGGGATGTTGCAAAGTATCTTTACAACCAGGCTTCACAGCTGGTTCGAGTGCAGCAACTGGATAGTTCAGACAATCTCTACACTGAACGAATGTTCTTCTACGATGCGAACGGGAACATGGTCATTGAAGAGGAGCTGAATCTCGATGGCGATCAGAATGTAGTGAGTTCAAATGCAGATAAATGGTTCACGACCGTCAATTTTTATGACAAACTCGATTTCCTGACGGAATCATCGCGTGAACTTGCAGGTGTTACAGGAATCTTTACATCGTATGATACGAGCTTGACTTCAAATCGAGCACTCAGCCAGGCGATGAATAGCGACTACCTCACTCAGAGATGGTCATACGACGCGAACCAAAATCTTGTTAAGTTCGAAGATGGTGAAGCTGTCAGTGGTGGGCTTACAGGCAGAGTTGTTGAACACGAATACGATGCCCGTGATTTGCGAATAGAGACGATTGACGGGGTTGGATCATCAGCACCATTAAAAACAAAGTTCGAGTATGATGTGAATGGTCGAATTGACAAAGCAATCGTCAATCCAGATGATCTTCTTGCCCGCCAAGAAACCGGTTATCTTTATGATTATTTTGATCGAGTGATCACGGTAAGCGATCCGATGGGCAACGAGATCATTTATACCTATGACGATAACCACAATATGCTGACAGCGTCCGCTTGTGGTGCTATTGGTGTGGATACTACGAATAGTGATTCTCTCTATACCCTTGCGAAAATAGATGTGTTGTATGACACGCTTGATCGGCCGTATAGCCAATCACTCAGTTCATTTGGGTATGACTATACGCAGCCTGTTGTTGGTGAATCATGTGAAAGCGTGCCCGTGAACTCATCCCAACAAATCACAACTACGGTTTACAATCCTGATTCTTCAACACGAAAATCTAGCTCGCCTTCAGGGAATGATCAGCAGGATATGGTTGTCAGTTATTTTTATGATACTGCGTCACGAGTTGAACTCACTGAGGACATCACGGGAAACATCACGCAGTATGCTTATGATGCCGATTCAAATATACAAAAATTGATTCAAACAGAGATATCCTCATTCGATGGAGCCTTTGAAGTCTTTGAGGTTACCTATGAATACATGGACGCGCTTGATCGTCGCACAGCAAGTATTGATGGTGTCGGAAATCGTACAGAACTGAAATATGACTCACGTTCGAATCTCATTGAGCAAACTGATGCACGCACCAATGTTGATACTTACACCTATGACTCGCTGGGTAGATCAACAGCAACATCGCTTGGCAATAGCACGGTAACGACATCAAAGACCTATGATGCATCGAGCCGGCTTGCTTCAGAAACGGATGCCAATGGGAATACCACCGGATATGAATACGATAGTCTTAATCGTTTGGCCAAAATCATCATGCCTGACGGCGAGTTATATCAGGCTCAGTATGATGCCAATGGCAACATGAGCCAGTACACCGATGCGCGTGGTGTAGTCGTGACGCAAGTATTTGACTTAAACAATCGGCTTATAGACCGTGATGTAACTGGAACTTTGATCCCTGGTACCACCAGAGAAGAGTACACTTATGACGGTCTTGGCCGGTTGCGTACCGCTCAGAATGATTTCTCAAAGATTACGCGTGAGTATGACTCACGATCAAACATTGTCCGTGAGCTTCAAAACATCGATGCTGCAGGAAACTTCCCAACAGCATCTGATGAAGAAGTCGCTTATGAGTTTGATTTGGCAAACAACACTACGAAGCTGAGTTATCCAGGCGGCCGAGATATCTACCGCACATTCGATGAGTTGAATCGTTTGGCGGGCATCTTCAATGACAACTTGTTTGCTGATCCGATCACGGAGTTTGAATACTTTGGTCATCGCTTGCAGCGCAGAGAACACGGCAACGGCACCCGCACCGATTACACGTATAATGGTATTGATGGTGTGGCGAATGCTTCGGGCGATTTCGGCTTCGGCCGTGTTGCTGAGATTTCAACGACAAAGGTTTCTTCAAGTACCGTGCTCGATGAGTTTGCGTTTGCTTGGGATAAGACCCAGAACCGGATTGTGTATGATGATACTGGCTCTGGGATGAAGAACCGCCGCGAGCGGTCGTTTGGATATGATGATGCGAACCGCCTAGTAAGTACTGATGTTGATTTCCCAAACCCATTGACTGACTTCACTTCGCCAACCAACAACGGCATTACAACCTACACCCTCGATGGCGTGTACAACCGGACTGATGTGAGCGGCTTTGAGAGCAACGGCGCTCCGATCGGCACCTACTCACAGACCCTCGATCAGGCGAAGAATAACCAGTATACCATTACCCCACGGGCCGAGGGTGGCGAATGGATGAACATCCATGATAAGAATGGGAACTTGATCGAGAAGTATCAAACCACCATTGCCGATTTTAATGGTGATCATGCGGTGAACTTCTTTGATGTCTCTGCATTCCTTGCAGCATTCAACAACGAAGACTCATCCGCAGATTTGAATGATGATGGTATGTTTGATTTCTTTGATGTGAATCAGTTTATGGGAGCGAACAACGAGCTTGATGGGACGGCGCTCGAGCAGTGGTACTACACCTATGACTTTAGAAACCAGCTCATCGAAGCCAAGCAGGTGTTTGGAGTAAGCGATGTTACTTTGGTGATCACAAATACCTATGACCCGGCTGCCAGGCGTGTAATTGAATCAGTTGATCTCGATGGCGATGGCATAGATGATACGGCTCGGCACTTGATATATGGCTGTGCTTCGCTTTGGGAAGTGATCGAGCAGATTGATATTGCGACTGACGCCACGATGATGACTCATGTCTATGGGCTTGGGATTGACGATGAGGTGAGCTATCAGTATGAAGAGCAAAGCGTGCCCAAAGATATCTGGACACACCGTGATGACCTAAACTCGCTGACGAGTATTACGGATTCAAATGGCGATGTGCAGGAGCGATACGAGTATGGTGACTATGGCCAGGTGGCCTACTTTGATGAAGCAGGCGTGTCCTTGCCTTCATCGAGTTTCAATGCACAGCATTTATATACTGGCCGATCGATGATCGCTGGGACAGGGTTGTATGATTATCGATTCCGTGTGATGGACCCAGAGACCGGCGGGTTTAATCAGAGGGATCCGGTGGGGTATGTTGACGGTATGAATCTTTACGCATATGTCAAATCCTCACCATTGGTGTTTTCTGATCCACTAGGGTTGGTAGTAGATCCCGGTTGGGTGAGGCAGCTGGAAAAGCAGAAGTTAAGCAATTCCAGCAAGAAAGATTGCGGGGGGAGTCCGAATCCTAAGTGCAAAAAAACATGGTTACAGTGTATGAACAACTGTCTTAGTAAATATGATCCAATTCCTAATATTGGTTCAGTCCCACAGCTTCCTCCTGCGGTGGCTAAACTGTTGCCTCTTGGTCTTGGGTATTATCCCAAGTTCCCTCTTCGGTGGTTTGGTGTTAAGTGGGGAATAGGAGTTACAAGCCCATTGACTACAACTGGCAGTATGTATTCTCTTTTGAAACGCGCTGGAGGCAGGAGTTTGCCTAGGGCAATAACAACTGTAACTTCAAGATTTTTTGGGCCTGCTGGAATTGTGTATGGAGCGTATCTTGCTGGAAATCAATTGTCCTGCAGCGTAATCTGTCTTGATGATCCGTGTTCGTTTTAGTTTGGGTTTAGAATGGAACGATATATTGTAATTTTAATATTATTTTCTTTATTAGCAATTTATTTTTCATATGCGTGGATCCTTCGGAAAAAACACATGACCTCTTTTACCAAGAGGCGTAGTGTTAATCCTGAAGAATCATTTAATAAATCTGGTTCCAATTCAAATTTGGATGAATATCTCGATGAATGGGATAGGCTGGCAAAAATTTTAGGAATACCATCTGAAAAAATATATAGACAAGACAAAATTGTCGACCTACTTGGTCCAAACCTATCAAACAGTGAAGTCGATTTCTATTTGTCTGGATTCGAAGGAAGTTGTGATGTGGATATAACATTTGGCCAAGCTTTGGACATCGCATTGGGTATGAAGTCCTAGTGAGTGTAAAATTATTCAGCGTGTGTATTGAGTTGAATACTCGTGGAGCGAGTACTATTTGTGAAGGTATTGATTTTCGATATAATTTCAGGATGAAAAACATTACACATAGACGCTAATAGTTCACCTTGAACGTTGGTGAGTCCTCTGGTTGCGAACTCCGTCGATCGTAGAACTTTGTGGTGCTGATGTTTGCATGGCCGAGCCCTTTGGGGACGAATGCGATATCGGATTTGTTCTCTAGGACATTAGTCGCCTCCATTGCCCTAAGTGCATGTAAACATAGCCCATCGACTGTGATCCCAGCCTTTGGGGCATATTTCTTCAACATCTTGAACACTCCATCCCCGGTGATTGATTGATGCAACTTCCCAGTTCGATTGTTGATGACAGGCCGAAACATCGTCCCCCATCGATCTTTGGAGTTTTTGGCGACTGCGAAGTGCTCCTTGAGGGCTATGTGTGTTGCCAGATTGGCCAGCACACATAGAAAATGCATAACACACTTTGATCTGACTCAATCTTCTTCGAGTTCTGTAATCCTGTCGTACTCATCGATTTCAGCACAAATAGCATCATGGCGCGCATTGATTGCATCGAGCGTGGCATACACATTCATTGTGCGAGCACGATCGGTTAGAATTTTCTGAATGAATGAAAAGAAACCGATCCATATCCCTCTTTGCTTAGGATTGTTGAAATCAATGTCTCTGACAATCCAATTCAAGGGAGTACCCAGTGGAGCAGATGAGTTGTCTTGTAGGTATTGAAGATAGTGTGCTGCATACTCCATACCAAGATCGCATGCATCTCCATAGTCATCCACTGAGTCTACAGCCCAATAACAAGTAGACCTAGAGTTGTTGGCATGCTCTTGCTTGCGGACAAACGGGAGTTTAGTTGATTCTGTAGTTGTACGGTAATGAGTTCTTGGCAGGGATGTGCGTGTTCTGGCCATGATGGGCCTCCTGATTTGCTATTAATCTCGAGTGAATGCCCCAAAGGGCGACCGGGAGGTTAATACCAGCATCAGTGAAGCTGTGTCACGCTTTCCCCTTGCGGGTTTTGTATAGCGTGCCCCTCCCGATCATTTACGATTCATCATACCTTGTGTACAGGTACAAAAAAATCCGCATCATCCGGGCGGGTCGGCACTGATTGAGGGTATTAAACCTCTTTCCCCGATAGTACCGTGACCGGAATTGTTCTGTCAACTCAATCTAGCAGATAGTTGATGAAAACTTATAGAGAAATTTTATAGATGAATTTTTGAATGACCTCATTTCATTCTTGCTGTTAAGGAACCCATCAATGCTGATATCCACGCTCGAGTTGAGCGATGGACACCCGCTCAGCTTGGGTGAGGTTGGCCAGTGGGGTGCGAACATACCCCGAAAGAAAGTGAGTTGAGGTTTGTGACTCTTCCGCATGGTGTGAAGTAGGGATTTACACCTAGGAAGGACCCGCGATGACCTTGCTCAATTACACAACCCTAATTTCAGAGCATTGCAAGCGGGTATTGTCCCATTTGTCATTGTATCATAGAGTTGAAAAAACGCTTTTGCGTTAATTGTATATTTGTGTGTATGATTGAATCAGAACAATTTAGATGGTTGTTGGTAATGCTGAAGTGTCGAGAGGAAGCCCGTTAGTATGTGGAAAAAAATAAAATCTCAAATACCTGATGGAGCTAAAGAATGGTGGAACAATCTTGATCCTTGGTCTGATAGGCAGAAGTGGAGTGCCGATTTGACTAAAGGATTAATTGTCAATGTTTCAGCAGTAGTGATTGGAGTATTGGTGACTTGGAAACTGACAATCGGAGATAAAGTCAATGAGAGACTTGAAAATGAATCCAGGTTGTTTTTAACGCAGGAATTAGTCGCTGATAGAGAGTTGGATGTTGTTCAAGAAGAATTATGGGATCTTAAATCTAGCTATTTCACAACTTGCAAAAGACAAATCGTTAAATCAGTTCATGAGTTGCAAAGTAAATCTGCTCCATATTTTTTCGGGCAAGGGGATGAGTCTTTGCGGCTCGAGTTGAAATCAATGGCTTACATTTACTCTGGTATTCCTGTAGAAATTGATTTATCAATTAATCAATTGATTGCTAGTATTCCTACAGTATGGAAAGATGAAATTGAAAGAGCTGCGAGCCCACTTTTATGCAATCATGAAATCAAAGAAATTGATCCTGATAATCCACACATTAAAGATTGTGATTTTAATCACAATGATTCCCTCGATCGCATGAAACAACAAAGTCCAGCATTCCAAAATGTAGGTGTTTTACGTCAGTATGAGTTTGTTTTGGACAACAAGGTTTATGCCGGTCCAGAAAATATGTCACTCAGATCACAAATTGGTAAAAGATTGCAGAAGGATCTCGGTGAAGCACTTGAAAAGGTTCTCATGAATCTTGATGAGATTCAGCAAGCGATTCGAGATGGAAAATCGCCTAATGACTTGGGCGATTGATTCACATGTGGATTAAGTTCGCTGGCGCTGCGGGTGGGGTGTGATATTCAAGGAACCCTGCTCGTATTGCCCTGACTGTTAAGGCTTATTTTTCCATGAACCGGATCAAGGGGTTTGAGAAAATCACTGTATCCGGGAGTCATCGCTCTCATAGCAGCAAAACCAACAACTTCAGAGTTGTCGTAGAACTGTGAAATTTTTTTACAACATGCAGCCATGGTTGTCCCTCTTGTAATCACATCATCGACCAATACGATGCGTGCAGGTGCGACAAGCCGTTCTGAGATTGTCAAACTTCTCATGTGAGTATCGATATCAGGCCTTTCTCCTGGCCTGCTGAATGCTGACTTAGGAACTGCTCTGAATCGTTTTAGAAGGTGAGCCGACTCTGATCCTACACCACACTCAACTAAAGACCGAGCAATCCGACTTGGCCCCCAAAACGAATTTGTGCTAGTAATGCCGCTTCCTGGAATTGGAACGATCACAGGGTTGCTATGAAAAATACTGTCGAACCCGAACATCTCATCATCAATGTAACGCTTTACAAAAGAGGATATTTGCGATGAAATTGGCAATCCATCCCGATGTATCTTGTCTTGCTTTATCTTCTCCATAAGCTGTCTGGCATTTTGCAACTCAGGAGTTGATGTTCGATCCCGTGTATTATAAGAAAGCAATGAAGCAAATCTCATTTCAAAAGGCATCTGCAGTCTCTAAATATGATTCAGTCGGGACACAATCTAGGATTTGTTCTGAACTCTCCAAGACAATTGCGCCATACTCTCTCATCATCGAGGGCCACTTCAAAGATGAGTCAAACAATGATTTCATAATGAACAAGGGTCTTCCAAGTCTTATCGCTTCCCATCCCTGCGAAAGAGTACCGCTGCTATCTCCAGCTTCAACGATCACAGACGCTTGGCAGACGAGAGCCATTGTTCTGTTCCTGGCTGGAAAATTGCGTTTAGAAATTGTGGTGCCTATTCCAAATTGAGAAATCGCGAGATGGTCATTCATGATTTCGTTTTGCAAGTCACGATTACCCACTGGAGTTGCAATATCAAGAGGAGTACCCAATACTGCAACCGTTTTCCCCCCGGTTTGCATCGATACCCTATGGGCAATCGTGTCCACTCCCATAGCTAGTCCGCTGATAATCACGCAGTCATTTTTAACTAGCTCAATAACTAATCGCTTTGCCCTTTTTGCGCCATCAATGGACACTTTCCTAGAACCCACAACCGCTATTCTTGGACCTGATTGCAAAATACCGACATGACCTGAAAAATGAATACAGCTAGGTGCATTCTTTTGCTCAACATCATTAAGTGGACCCAAAATGACAGATGGTTTTACTGTTTTCATTGATCATACCAATTTATCAAAAACATTCTGGCCATGCCCTGTTCGGCTTTGCCAGAAGCCTTGTTCGGTAAATGATATCAATTGTTTAGATCAAATGCGAGCTTTTTACCGGATATTCATCACCCCACATCTCTCGCAATATCCATGAGCTTGGTTTGATCGCGATCAGCGTACACAGCATCCGTCACCATCGCCGATGAATGACCAAGCATCAGTTGAGCGGCTTCGAGTCCATGCTTTGCTCTGATGATCGTCGACGCGGTATGCCTGAGCATGTTGGGACTCCATCGGTGGTCTTTGACCCATTGAGCTTTGCCTTGAATCGGCATGCCTTGAGGGATAGGCCACGCGTGGGTGCATGCTTTATGAATTGCACGCATATACGAGTTGGTTGTGTAATGTGCACCAGGCCTTTTTTGGGGATTCAATTTTTTATTATCCCCTCTTTTGTTGCCATATGAGAGTGGGGTGACTCTGGCTTCAAATTCTCGCTTTCGCCTATCCTCTTCTGCTTCGATTGGTGAGAACAGATACGAATATTGATCGCGATTCAAGAACTGCTGAATAATCTTTTGTGCTTGCGGGCCAATGTAAATAGTCCGTGATTTGTTAAGGTGTTCGGTCTTGTGCTTCGATGGAATGTATATCCACACATCCCCGGATCGATCAATGTCGCATGGACGCATGATGACGATTTCACCTGGTCGGGCGCCCGTCAGCAGTTGAAGCTCAACCATCGCTGCAACCTGATGATTGAGAAATGGCATTGTTTGGGCAACTACACTCGGATCCACCGAACCAATCTTCTCAGTCTCTCTGGCTTTGCATCTACCTCGTTTTAATGATTCGAGTGTACTGATTGATTGATGGGTTGTAATTGGTATCAACTCGCGTGATGCAGCCCATTTGAACATACGCTTGATACGGGACATTTGAGCATTCGTGTAGTTTCGTGACCAGTCGTATTCTGATCCGATCACCACTTCACGCAGCGCCCGTAACTTGACGGGGCCAATGGAGTTTGCGGGTTCAGTTCCGTGATACTTTCGTAGTATCCTTATTGCACTCCGTATAGTTTCTGTTTCCCGTGATGAATAATACTCTTTGGCCCACCGAATGTACTCCAAGCAAACGGCTGAAACAGATGGACCGGTTTGATCTTGTTCATCTGGCTTAACAATTCTGGGTAGGCATCGATTGGAAGCTTCCCATTTTGCAATGAGATTATGGTACATCTCGAGCGATTCAGGCGAGTTGTAGACACCAAGTTTGTACTCTCTCCTCTGCTTGGTCACTGAATCCATCAGCGTCAAAACAGCAGTATTAGAGTTTGATCGTTTGCGGTACGCTGGTACTTTGCGGGTCATTGGGAGCACTCCTGAAACCGTTGCGCAGCAATCTGCTGCGCAAGTCTTGGTGTTTCAGGCTGCTCCTCGTGGGGAGCGAATACTGTAAGTAACGCTCTCAGCCGTTGTTATGT
>TARA_R110002111_G_scaffold104439_1_pt1 | contig 20458 bp, 13 predicted proteins | sample TARA_R110002111 | Tara Oceans TARA_R110002111 (sample SAMEA4397363) | marine metagenome | biome: Polar Biome; feature: [ZZZ] marine water layer (ENVO:01000295); material: water (ENVO:00002006), including particulate matter (ENVO:01000060) such as... | depth 199 m | reverse complement strand
TGCTAAATGTAAGTATTGCTGAAAATCTGAATAAGGATTAATACCTTTTACAATGTTGGTAATTAATTCTGTTTTCTGTATTTCTTCACCTTTTTGAATACCTTTTAAAAACAGAGTGTACAATCCATCTTGATCATTCAACATCTTTATCATACCTTTATCAATAGGTTGTACAACAGCAATGCCAGCATTAAAATCTGCTGATTTATTTAATTGCTGAATGGTGTAGTCTACAAATGCTCTCAAGAAATTTCCTTCCCCAAACTGCACCACCTTAATTGGTAGTGTTTTTTCAAGACCTAAATTTTTTCTATTTAAAGCTAGTTTCGTTTTTCTCAATTCTGTCATGTTATTTTATAATTATAAACCAAAAAGTCTTGGTAAGAACATTGAAATTTCTGGTATAAAAGATATTAGCATTAATACGGCTACCATAATGGCCAAAAAGGGCAACAACGATCTTATAACTTTTGTAACTGAAACGTTGGCGACACCACTACCTACAAATAGTAGAGTCCCTACTGGAGGTGTACAAATACCAATACAAAGGTTAAGTACAATTACGATTCCAAAATGAACAGGGTCCATTCCTAATGTTGTTACAACAGGTAAGAATATTGGTGTAAATATTAAAACTGCTGGAGTCATATCCATGAAGGTTCCGACTATTAATAGGATTATGTTAATAGCTAAAAAGATGGCAAATTTGTTACTCAATGAATCTAATAAAAATGAGCTTATCATTTCTGGAATACCTTCAAAAGAAAACAACCAAGACATTGCCATAGATGTACAGATTAAAAACATTACTACAGCTGTAGTTTTTGCACTAGTTAGTAATATTTTGGGCATATCTTTTATTTTCATATCACCATAGATTAATGATAATATTGCTGCGTATAAAACAGCAATTACAGACGCTTCTGTTGCTGTAAATATGCCAGCTACAATTCCTCCAACAACAATTATAAGTAAGGATAAACTGAAAAATGCTTTTCTGAAATACGTCCAAATCTCAAAAAGAGTTGCACGTTGTCCTCTTGCATAACCTTTATTAATAGCAATAAATGCGACATATCCCATAATTGCCAAACCTAAAAGTATTCCTGGTAAATAACCAGCAATAAATAAAGCTGCTACAGAGGCGGTTCCTCCACTAGCTAAAGCATAAACTATTAAAATGTTACTTGGCGGAATTAATAAGCCCGTTGTTGATGAAGTAATGTTAACAGAGGCACTTAAAGCTCTAGGATAGCCTTCTTCTTCCATTCTGTCGGTCATAATTGAACCAATTGCAGAAGCAGCAGCAACGGCAGAACCAGAAATTGCACCAAAAAGCATGGATGCTAAAACATTTACATAAGCCAATCCGCCAGGAAGACTTGCGACTAAGGATTTCGCGAAATTAATAAGTCGATTTGCAATGCCTCCTTGTTTCATAATTTCACCTGCTAGCACAAAAAATGGAATTGCTAATAAGGCAAAACTGTCAATACCAGTCGTCATGCGCTGCGCAATTGTTGTTAATCCTGGCATTTTATCAATATTCAACAACAAGCTTATTGTTGTTGAAATTCCGATGCTATATGCTACAGGTACTTTTAATAACAAAAGCGTAAAGAAACTGACAAATAAAACGATTATACTAATAATTTCTAAACTCATAATTGACTATTACTTTTATTAGAACAAACACCAGATATGTGATAAATAGAAAAGCAGATAATTAGAAAACCACTAAAAGGCAATACGGCATAAACATAGCCCAGAGGAATTCTTAAAGTACCAGATAATTGTTCTAAGTGCAATGTGGTGTAAACCAAATTAGCCCCACCAATAACCATGACGATAAGTGCAAAAAGAAAGATGCATACTTCTATGAATATTGACGTTTTTCTTTTATTGGAAATAGACATTTTTTCGTATAAAAAGTCCATTGATAAATGTTCTTTTTTAGCGTTGAGATAGGCAGCACCTATAATGGTCATCCAGATTAAAGAAAATCGTGCAAATTCTTCGGTCCATGTAAAAGATCTTCCTAAAAGATATCTGGAAAACACTTGAAACAAAACATCTAAGACTAGCAATGCAAAAATGATAATTAAAAACCATTCAAGGATTTTGTTAACCTTATTAAAAATAAATTCAGATTTACTCATATTTAGTTATTCTTAATGTCGTTAATAATATTCGCCATTTCGGGATATTTTTCTACAAATTTTTCAACTACAGATTTTGATTTATCTGCAAATAGTGATTTTTCTGGAATTATTATTTCAACACCCCAATCTTTAGCAACTTTCATAGATTCTTCAACAGATTCTCGCCAGAACTCTTTTTGTGCTTGCGCAGATTCATCTGCGGCTTCTTGAACCCAAACTCTTTGTTCTACAGATAATTTGTCCCAATATTTAGTTCCTATTAAAAGCACATCTGGAACAGAAGAATGCTCATCTAACGTATAGTACTTACTAATTTCATAGTGGTTGGATGAGACAAAAGAAGGTGGGTTATTTTCTGCTCCATCTACAACGCCTTGTTGAATAGCTGTATATAGTTCCCCATACGCCAAAGGGGTGGCATCTCCTCCCATAGTATTGACCATGTTAATTGCCATTTGATTGTTTTGCACCCTAATTTTTAGACCTTTTAAATCTTGTGGTGTTCTTATGGCCTTTTTACTAGTATAGAAACTTCTACTCCCTGCATCATAATAACATAATCCTCGAAGCCAAAATTTAGAGCCTTTCTCTAAAATTGATTTCCCTATTGAACCTTCTAAAACACTAAATTGATGTTCTTTATTTCTGAATAAATAGGGTATGCCCATAACATTGTATTCAGGGACAAAATTAGATAGAGTGGCTGCACTCACCTTTGTTGCAGCTACACTTCCGATTTGCAATAATTCTAATAATTCTCTTTCTGATCCTAATTGTCCATCAGGAAAAATCTTAACCTTTAAAGAACCACTAGACTTTTTTTCTAAAGCCTTTTGAAACTCTAACATACCCTTATGTACAGGATGTGTTTGCGGCAAAGTATGTCCTAAATAGAGCACTTCAGGTCCCTCAATTTTTTCACAAGAGACTAATGAGGTGAAAAGAATTACTAAAAGAATTATTTTAAGTCGCATAGCTCATCTTTTTATTATATAAAATTAAAATAGTTTTTAGCGTTGTTGTAACTAATATCTGCTACCATTTTACCAATCCATTCTATTTCTTCTTTTGGTAGTTCTCCTCTTTTTACTTCGTCTCCTAAAAGATTACATAAAACGCGTCTAAAATATTCGTGACGTGGAAATGATAAAAAACTACGAGAATCGGTCAGCATACCAATAAAACAGCTAATTAAACCCATGTTCGACAACGCATTTAATTGTTTAGTCATGCCATCTTTTTGATCTAAAAACCACCAACCAGAACCGAACTGAACCTTACCTTTTATGCTTCCATCATTGAAGTTCCCAATCATGGTAGCCATAACTTCATTATCTGCTGGGTTGAGGTTGTAAATAATGGTTTTGGTTAATTTATCTTTACTATCTAACTTATTTAAAAACGCTGAAAGTTTTTCTGCCTGCGAATAATCTCCTATTGAATCCCAACCTGTATCAGGACCTAATATGGTATGCATACGTTTATTATTATTTCGTAATGCACCTAAATGAAATTGTTGTACCCAACCAAATTCGTGATACGTCTCAGATAGAAATAGTAGGATTGATGTTTCAAATTTTAGAATCTCTAGATTTGATAATGTTTCGTAATTTCTTTTCTTTTTGAAAATAGACTCAACATCACTTTCAGTAAATGCAACGAATGAAATTTGGTTTAATCCATGATCGCAAAGTCTGCATCCATTTTTATGGAAGTAGTCTATTCTGCTTCGTAATGCGTCTTTTAAATCTCTATAGGTTTCAATGTTAATATCTGCTGCTTTACCTAAACTATTGATGTAATCATTATAGTTTTCATTTACAATTAAAATAGCGTTATCTGGCCTAAACGCGGTACTAACTTTTATTTCAAAATCACTTTTTGCTAAAGCTTGGTGATGCTCTAGACTATCAATAGGATCTTCAGTTGTACAGACCAATTCTGCGTTAACTTTGCGCAATAAATTTCTACAGCTATACTCAGTACTGCTTAGCTTTTCGGCCGTAGAATCATATATTTTTTTAGCTGATTTTTCATTCAATAAGCTATTAACGTCGAAATAGCGTGCTAATTCTAGATGTGTCCAGTGATACAATGGATTCCGCATAGTATAAGGTACCGTTTTTGCCCATTGGATAAACTTTTCTTTATCTGATGCGTCTCCTGTAATAAATCGTTCATTGATGCCTAAAGTACGCATAGCTCGCCATTTGTAATGATCACCGTTAATCCAAACCTTGGTTAAGTTATTATATACCTTGTCTTCAAGAATTTCTTGAGGTGGTAAATGATTATGATAATCTATTATAGGCTGTTGTTTTGAATAGTTATGATATAACTCTTCAGCGTATTTATTTTCAAGTAGAAAATTATCGTTAATAAAATTTTTACTCATTAGTTTTTACATTAATCCTCGTTAGAAGGTTTTCCTATGGTAGCTAAAATACCACCATCTACATATACTATTTGGCCACTCACAAAATTACTGGCTTTTGAAGCTAAGAATATAGCTGTCCCTTGCAAATCTTCTGGATTTCCCCAACGACCTGCAGGAGTTCTACTGATTATAAAGTTATTAAAAGGATGGCCATCGACTCGTATTGGCTCCGTTTGCGTTGTAGCAAAATAACCTGGACCGATACCATTAACTTGTATATTATGTTTAGACCATTCCGTTGCCATATTTTTGGTTAACATTTTTAGGCCTCCTTTGGCAGCAGCATATGCTCCTACAGTATTTCTTCCCAGTTCACTCATCATGGAGCAAATGTTTATAATTTTCCCTTCTTTTCTGCTTATCATACCTTTTACGATATGTTTAGACATTATAAATGGGCTTACCAAATCTACTTTTAAAACCTGCTCAAAATCTTTAACTTCCATATCTTCGAGAGGCGTTCTTTTGATGATTCCAGCATTATTAACTAGAATATCAATGTGCCCAACTTCATTTTCAATTTTCTTGATGTTATCAATCACTTGAGTTTCATCTGTTACATCAAATAAATAACCAAAGACTTTCAGTCCTTCTGCTTTATACTCAGTAACTGCTTTATTTAGTTTTTCCTTAGAAGATGCGCCGTTAATAATTAAAGTAGCACCAGCTTTCCCTAAACCCATTGCCATAGACATTCCTAAGCCATGCGTTCCTCCCGTAATCAAGGCTACTTTACCTGATAAATCAAACAAATTTATTGACATAATTGTTTATCTTAATTCGTTTATTTTACAAACATCCATATCTCCATAATCTAAATTTTCGCCTGCCATTCCCCAAATAAATGAATAGTTAGAAGTTCCTGAACCTGAATGAATTGACCATGGTGGTGAAATTACTGCTTCTCCATTAGCCATCCAAATATGACGTGTTTCTTGAGGTTGTCCCATAAAATGACAAACGGCTTGGTCTTCTGGTACTTCAAAATAAAAATAAACTTCCATACGTCTGTCGTGCACGTGTGCTGGCATCGTGTTCCAGCTACTACCTGTTTTAATGGTCGTCATACCCATTTGTAATTGGCAAACATCCACGACGCTGTTAACGATGTATTTTCTTAATGTTCTAGCATTTGCCGTTTCTGGTGCACCTAATTCAATTACCTCTACATCATTACTTCCGATTTTTTTGGTTGGAAATGCTTTATGCGCAGGTGTTGAATTTAAGTAAAATTGTGCTGGATTATTACTGCTTTTACTTGAAAAAATAACTACTTGGTTGCCTAGACCGACGTAAAGTGCTTCTTTGTGGTCTAATTCGTAAATTGAACCATCGACGGTTACGGTTCCTTTTCCTCCAATATTTATAATCCCTAATTCTCTTCTAGCGAGAAAAAAATCGGCTTTAAGGGGATCAATTGTCTCTAATGCTATAGACTTTTTAACAGGAACTACTCCTGCTACCATAAATCTATCATAATGAGAGTAAGTCCAAATTAGTTCATCTGTTTTCATAACGTTTTGAATTAGAAATTCATCACGTAATTCTTGAGTGTTCAATGTTTTTACTGAAGTAGGACTAGAAGCGTATCTTGTATTAAATTTTGACATAAAAATTGTTTATTGTAATCGATTACACAAATATATATAATTTATTTTAAAATGAGATAATTAAAAACAGATGATTTTTTCTTATGAATAAAAAGGGCTTCGTAGTTCCTAGTTGTTATATACTATCGTAATTGATTTACTTTTCTATGAAAAGATCTAAATTATTATCACTTTATGAGAATTGCTAAGATTTTAGGCTCTTGTAAAAACAATATATAGTAAAATATGGAGCTATTCTGAAACGAAGAAAAATGGGGGTCTGGTTAAAAGCAGTACGGAATTGATATATAAGGTATACCATAGAGAAGATATGTACTATGGTATAAAATGTAAAGGAGAGGACTTATATATACCGAAAAACCTAAAGAATCCGAGATTATTGAAGAAGTCGATAGAGCTAGACTTAGGACTTATCCAAGGAAAAGTTCAAAAAATATTAAAATGCAGGTGTGGTGGAATTGGTAGACACGCCAGACTTAGGATCTAGTGCCGCGAGGTGTGAGAGTTCGAGTCTCTCCGCCTGTACAAAAGAAGAAAGCTAACTTTTACGAGTTAGCTTTTTTTGTTTTAATTCTACCTTCAAAATATTAATCCTTAATGGTTTATGGTTGCAGTATCTGATCCATTACCCAAGATGTATGTGCAGCTGTCTCTCCAGTTGAAGGATGTGTCGCTTGGTTTAATAATTGTTTTTTAATGTTTTCTACATGGTATAATTGAATATTTTCAGGATTTTCAATAATCATGCTTTCTGTATTACCATTAGATTCTAAAACGATGGGCAGATCTGCAAAGACAGAAAATTCTATTTTGCCTTTACTTCCATAAATTTTAACCTGGTCTTCTCTATTTTCTGTTCCAAAATTCCAACTTCCAGAACCTGTTATTCCTGAATTATGAAGCCAATTCCCAGTAACAGCGTCCATTGCAGAATAAAGACCTTGTTGGTTTATGGCAATACCATTTGCTTGTGATATATCTCCTAATAAAAAGGTGAATAAATCTAAACCATGTGATGCTAAATCATCAAAGTATCCCGCAGGAGCAATTTTAGCATCTGTTCTCCAATTATAGGTTTTAGATAAGTCAATGTTATTCGCTGGTTTGCTGAGATGCCAATTGATATGTCTAATATTTCCAATTTTATTAGCATCGATCCAAGATTTAACTTTTGTAAATCTTGGTAATGATCGTCTGTAATAAGCAACAAACAAAGGCAGTTTTTTATTTTGAAAAGCCTTGTTTATAGAAACACAAGCTTGATAAGTAGGTGCCATAGGTTTTTCTATACAACAAATTTTTTCTGCTTCAGCTACTTTTAAAGCGTAGTACTCGTGAGAATCTGGAGGTGTTGCTATATAAATGGCATCAATTTCAGAATCATTAATAAGTTCATCTGCATTTCCATAGAATTTTGAAATATGGTGTCTTTTTGCATAATCTTCTGCTTTCGAAATATCTCTTCGCATTACAGCAGTTAATTCAAATCCTTCTGTTTTCTGGTAAGCAGGACCGCTTTTTAGTTCTGTTACATTACCACAGCCAATAATTCCCCAATTATATGTTTTCATGTTAAATAGCTATATGAATTAGTAGGTTTATTTTTTAGATGTACCTCTCATTTTATGTCCCCAAATAGCGAAAAATAAAATCAAAGCATAGCAGGGAATTAGAATCCAATAACTTTCTGTAGATGCCGTTGCTAAAGCTTCGGCTTCATTGATTCCTGAAGCTATTAATTCGTGTTTACTACTATCCACTATTCTTCCATATAGTGGAGGAATAATAGCACCACCTGAAATGGCCATAATTAATAACGCTGATGCCGTTTTTGTATGCTTGCCTAGTCCATCTAAAGTTAATGGCCAAATAGCAGGCCAAACCAATGCGTTAGCTATTCCTAAAGCAGCAACAAATAAGACAGATGTAAATCCGGATGTTGATAGAATGAGCATGCTAAATATAATTCCTAATACAGCACTAATAACTAATGCCGTTTTTTGTTTGACATACTTAGGAATTAAAAATACGCCTAAGGCATAGGTCGCTACCATTGCTAATAATGTGTAAGTGGTAAAATATTTGGCTTCTTCTCCCGTAAAACCTAATGATATACCATACGCTATAATAGTATCACCAGCGATAACTTCTGCACCTACATAAACAAACAAAGCTAAAACTCCCAGCCATAAATGTGGAAATTGAAAAATAGTTTTATTAGATGATCCATTTGCAGTTGAAGTTTCATCTTCAATAGGTTCAACGTGAGGTAAAGGTGCTTTTCTAATTAAAATTGCTAAAATAAATAAGACTGCAGCCATTATTACATAAGGAGTAAAAACACTATCAGCCATAGTATCTAAGAGTACTGCTTTTTCTGAATCAGAAGCTGTAGCAACTTGCTCTTTTACAGCATCAATGCCAGAAAGTAAAATGGCACCAAAAATCACAGATCCTAAAGCTCCAGCGACTTTATTAGCAATTCCCATAATTGCAATACGCTTTGCTCCACTTTCAATTGGACCTAAAATAGTAATGTAAGGGTTGGCTGCTGTTTGTAAAATGGTCATACCAAGACCTTGTATAAAAATCCCTGTTAAGAATACCCAATAGGTTCTTGCTTCTGCAGCTGGTATAAATACTAATGCACCAATAGCCATGATAAATAAACCCAAAGACATCCCTTTTCTGTAACCAATCTTATTTAGAATATAAGATGCAGGTAATGCCATAACCACAAATGAAATATAGGATGCAGAAGCTACAAAATAAGATTGTGCATCAGTAAGTTCATTGATGGTTTTCATAAATGGAATTAACGCTCCATTAATCCATGTTACAAAACCGAAAATAAAGAAGAGTCCAGCAATTACAACTATTGGGACTAGGTTGTTTTGGCTTTTTGTGCTTATACTCATAAGTTAGTAATTAGTTAGTGTTGTTTAATAGGTTTGCTTTATTTTTCAGAAAGGTTTACTAACAAATATATTAACTTTAGTGTTCAGAATACTTATCTGTTGTAATAAATACAATATTGATGTTTGTGTGATGATATATAATTGTCAATTTTATTGCGATAAAATCTTGAAAACAAAAAAGAGTTTCTAATTAAAGAAACTCTTTTTTAATATTAGTAAACACTAAGGGTTTAGATTTTAATTAACTTAGTTGTTAATGTTTGGTTATCGTTGTTTTGTACTTTAACCATATAGATACCTGAATTTAATGTTGAAATATCAAAGGTGTCCGTCCTTGTAAAATCACCTTTAAATGATTTTACTAATTTTCCTGTTAAATCGTAAACTTCAATATTAGAAACATTCACATTTACACTAAAAGATGTATGTGATGGATTAGGATAAATACTGAAGCCAAATAATGCTTCTTCATCTACGCTTAATACATTAGTAGGTTTATTACCTAAAATTCTAAACTGACCTGCAGGAATAGATATTGAAGCAGCAGAATTACTAACAGTTGTATTGCCGGTAGCATCCATTAAATCATACCAAGTAGTAGTTACACCTGAAGGGAAATTTGTATTGATATTTTGTGAAACCACATCAAAATTAGCAAGAATGATTACATTTTTTAATTCAGAAGAAGGTATTGAATTATCAAACACATCAATCCTAGGTGTTAAATTCCCAGAAGTGATAGTATAGTCTCCCTCAAATACTGGTTCTTCAATTTTTAGTTTGTGAAGTTTAGACCAATCGTTATAAATCTGACTTCTTAAAGCATCGGTTAACCAGTTGTTTGTCCATTGAGGTTGTGGTTTAGTATCTAATTTGCAGTCACCATTACCATCACCATCGCCTGGTAAATTAACTGTGCCATTATTACAAGTGAAGATAGAATTCTCCATACCTAACTCGCCAAAATGCCATATCATTTTTGGTCCTGGTACCATTGCAGATACAGCACCTAAAGCAGACATTCGAGATAAAGCAATATTCAAATTTTGGACATTGTGTGAAGAATTACTAGAATTTCCAAATGCTATATTTTTATACATTAAGCGTTCTTCATCATGGCTTTCTGGATATCCTACAACGCGTGGGCCAGTAAATTGGGAACGCGATTTATGACCAATACCATCAATATTTTTATTTCCACTCTGTGCCATGGTTAGCTCATTGTAAGATTCGGTCATTTTTCCCCACATCATCACTCCTTTACCTTCATTATACCTGTAATTTGCCCATTCTTTTTCTTCATTCTCGCTTCCTAAATGTTCAAATATGACATAGTGGCTATCATCTAGAGACCAAGAATAATCGGCATATTCTTTAAGAACATTTACACGATCTTGTTGGTAATTGTTGGTACAGCCTTCGTTATTTTCGCAATTTTGAGTAAAACCTTTTGTTAAATCCCAACGGAAACCATCGATATTAAATTCTTCAATCCAATGTTTTACAACACGTTTCACATAATCTTTAGTTCTAGGACTAGAATGGTTAAAGTCACTACCAACGCTATAGCTGTGTTGAGCAACCTCATTAAAGTAAGGGTTTTCACTGCTTGGTTCTCCCCAACCATCTCCGTCTGAATCGTTCATCCACATTCTAACCATAGGGTTTCTTCCAAAAGCATGATTTAAAGCTATATCTAAAATTACTGCAATCCCATTTTGATGGCATACATCTACAAATTCTTTAAATTTAGCTTCTGTTCCATAAAATTTATCTAAAGCCATATGAAAAGAAGTATTATAACCCCAACTTTCGTTGCCTTCATATTCCATAACTGGCATTAATTCAATGGCATTTATATTTAGATTTTTAAAGTAATCTATTCTATCAATCAAATCTTGATAGTTTCGGTCTACATCAAAATCCCTAATCAAGACTTCGTAAATAACTAAATCTTCTTTTTTTGGCTTCGTAAAATTAGTGACTTGCCAATTATACGGTATTTGTCCTGTTTGCAAAACCGTAACTTCACGATCTTGACCTGCAGGATAAGCAGGTAAGTCAGGATAAGTTGCATTAGGAATGTAAGGGTCATCAAAAGGAGATAATACTAAAGTAGAATAAGGATCAGCGGTTTTTACTAATGCAGGAGAATTTGCAATAGGTGTCTTATCTACTACCCAATATTGATATGTTTCTATTTGATCTGGAGTTAAACCTGTTAATTCAATCCAAAATTTATTACTTCTGGTAGGGTCTTTTTTCATAGCAAACGAAGTATTTGGTTGCCAGTTGTTAAAACTACCTGCTAAATAAACAAAATCTTTACCTGTAGCATAAAGTACTAAAACTGCTGAGTTATCATCTAAGTATGTAATACCATCTTGATAAGTAATAGGCATGATATCAATATTAGAACCTGGATCTAATAATACACTAAATGTTTTTGTAATAGTTGTTCCATCTAATACTACTGTTAATTCGTAATTTTTATTTTCCGTGACATTTGTGTCCACATAATTGTAACTACTAGTAGAGTTATTGGTGTTGATTACCGTACCATTTGCACTAAGTGTATAACTTGCGTTTCCCCCAATATTTGTAGCTGTGATAATAACATTGTTACCAGAATTAATAATTACTGTTTCTGTATTTGGTGATGTTAAACTAACTTGAAATGTTCCTACATCAAATATAAAATCATTACATCCACTAGCTTTCATCTCTTGGGTGCCATCAGCATTTCTAAAGACTATTCCCATTTGAATAACATTTGCAGCTTGTGCTGGTGTTAAACCATAATAAGTTTGAGGTGTTAATGTAATACTGAATATTCCACCACCTTGATTGGTCATTTCTCCAACACCATCATCCAGTCCCCAATTTCCAACAACACTAATACCAAAAGCATTAGATCCATCACCAACACCAGAGTGCATATAAACTTTACTAGGATTGCTAAGACCGTTACAATCTGTTGCACTACTATTTATGTCTACAGAAATTGTAATAGATTCATCTACCTCAAATGGATTTGGTGTTATTGTAACTTGCGCAAAAGCAAAAAATGATACACTTATACTTAAGAGTGCTAAGTAAATTTTTTTCATAAGATATTATTTAAAAAAAGGGCTGATTAACATCAGCCCTTTTAGGTTATAAGGGTTTAAGTCCTATAATTATTGAATTTTATTCAACATATATGTACCAGCATTGGTATCCATTTGTACACGGTATAATCCTGCAGTAACTACGATATTATCACCACCAGCATCTAATGTGCCATCAGCTCCAGCATCACCGAAATCAGCAGCCCAATCATTATTTTGTCTAATTTTTATTTCACCATCTAATAATGTAGCTATGTCACCATAATAGATGCCTGGTTGTATTTGAGTTAGTGCAAAATCTGGTCCACCATTTCCCCAGTCATTATAACCAGAGCCAACTATTCCCCAAATATCTGAAGTTTCCATTGTATACGTAGAATCATTTAAATTTATAGAAATAGAATAATGTCCAGCCGTAACTGGGATATTATCACCACCAAATTCGGTTGTCCAGTCATTATTTAATCTAAATTTAACCTCACCATCTAATAATTTTACATCAACTTTAAATGTATCGGTTGTATAATCATAATAGAATTTTGCATCTGGTCCGCCATTTCCCCAATCATTGTAACCTGAGCCAACAACACCCCAAGAATAATTTTCCATGGTGTATGTATTAGTTCCTAAATCTACAGTTATTTTATAAGTACCAGCAGTAACCGCAATGTTGGCTCCTCCAGTTTCTAATGTTCCATTTGCTCCATCATCGCCAAAGTCATTATCCCAAGCGTTGTTTTCTCTAAATTTAATTTCACCATCTATTAAAGTTACGAAAGCCACAAGAACATCTGTTTGGCTTGTTGTATAGAACTGACCATCTGGTCCACCATTTCCCCAATCATTGTATCCAGATCCAACTATTCCCCAAGTTGCTGGCATAATTCCAGAACCTGGTCCTGTATTCGTCTGAATCTGTAACTCCACATTAAGTGGTTGTACAGCGGAATACGAAGGTAAACCGTCATCTCCGATTACTGCCATAAGACGGAAATAGATTACACCAGTATTTGTATTTTCGGATTCGTTAGTTAATCCAGCAGCTTCTGCTAAGGCTATCATTTTACCAACTGTAACAGGAATTTCATTTGCTTCTGGGTTTGCAACATTACTTCCTAAATCATATAGATTATCTCCTGCAATGTAATCTGAAAAATCTTCCATTGTTGCACCTTGAAGATAATAAGTAATATTTGTTGGCACTCCATAGTCTGCATTGTTCCAAGTGAAACGTTCAGCGAGATTACCGGATACTGAAGAATTTAAAACGTAGTTTTCTAAAAAAGATGTATTGAAGGTTAAACCTTCTGCTTCATTTGCTACAAATTCTAAATCTTCATCTTTTTCACATGCCGTAAAACTTACAACTGTGATAAAGGTTAATAGTATAAATTTTAATTTTTTCATAATTGTTTATTTTAGTGTATTAGTATCCTGGATTTTGTGTTAGGTTAGGATTAGCTTGTAAAGCGGTTGCTGGAATTGGGAATAGTTTGTAATCATCAGATATTGAAGATCCATTGGCTGTTCCACCTTTCCATGGCCAAATATAGCTTCCTCCTGTAAATTTGTTAAAACGAATTAAATCACTACGTCTCATGCCTTCAAGATTTAGTTCTCGTCCACGTTCGTCTATAATAAAGTCTAAAGTTAAATTAGCTGCACCTATTGTGCTAGCATTAGATCTTGTTCTTACGTCGTTTACAAAATTTAAGGCATCACTCATAGATGTGTTTGTAGCTCCTCTAATGGCAAGTTCGGCATACATTAAGTAAGCATCAGCAAGTCTGAATAATGGAAAATCTGTCGCTGAAAACTCTGTAGAAGTTGAAGTGCCAATGAAATTAGTATTTCTAAATTTAGTAGAAGGATAGCCATTAGTCCATTCTCTATAATCTAGCATTTCGAAAGTGTGTAAATCGTCATTTGTTACAGGGTTTGTACCTATCCAAAATAATTGCGATCTATTATCTTCACAGTTTCTTAAACCATCAGAATCACTAACTCCTCCACAAAATAAACCGTACCAAGCAGAAGTAGCTCTATGTCCTGTCCATCCACCCGTTGCACCAAAATCGTTTGGGTTCATAGTTTCAGTACTTAAACTACCATTAACGATATAAGTTGTGTTTCCATAGCTCTGACTTATAACTGCATCTGCAATTAACGGGAATATTATTTCTGGGGACGTATCATTATCTGCAGAAAAGTTCATTTGAAAATCTGAAGCCAACATATAACCTCCCTCATTTATTACTTTATTCACAAATATGGCAGCGTCGTTATAACGAGCAGTTCCTGTATATACTTCAGCATTAAGATACAGTTTTGCTAATAGCATTTGTGCTGCAGTGTTAGTTGCTCTCCCGTAATAATCACTTACATCTCCCTTAGCTGGTAAAACAGACTCAATTGCTAAAAGCTCAGACTCAACATAATTGAATAACTCAGTTCTTGAAGCTTCAGGTAATGGTGTAGTTATACCTACTTCATTTTCAGTTACCAATACACCTTTGCCAAAAACGTCAATAACGTAATAGTAAGCTAATGCTCTCAAAAATCTAACTTCAGCACTTACAGCTTCTTCATTAGGTACGTCTACACTTGTTAAAACATTCAATAAGTTATTACACTGAGGGATGGTGTAATAGGCACGGTTATATAAGTATCTAAAGAATTTATTGTTAGATGTCCAATCAGATGTTGTTGTTAACTGGTCTAAACCATCATCTCCCCAACGATTTTTCATGGCATCGGCAGTAAAATCCTGAAGGTTAATTATACCACGAAGAAATGGTGATTCTCCTGCATCATCACTAATATCTGAACTTCCTGGGCCATCTGGACCAGATAAAGCAAACGAAGCGTACAACCTAGAGACTATGCCTACTACTGCATCTGGATCTCTGTCTAGAAGCTCTTCTAAACTGAGCTCTATTAGTGGTTCTGTGTTTAAATCATCAGTGCAACCAAAGGTGCAAAATGAGATTATAAAAACTAAAACATAATTAAAATAATTTTTCATAATTTTTTTTTTAAAAATCAAAGTTAACACCTACTGTGTATATTGTTGGTCTTGGATAAAAATTATTATCTAAGCCATTGAAATTTTCAGGATCCTGACCAGAATAATCTGTTATTAAAAACGGATTAGTTACTGAGCCATATACTTTTAATCGAGTGTTTTTTAATATTTCATTAAAAGTATATCCTAAGGCAATGTTTTCACAACGTAAAAAAGAAGCATTTTCTAGGTAATAATCAGAAAAAGCTATGTTACCTTTAACATCCTTGAATACGGAATTAGCGGCTCCGTTATTAAAGTTTAAAACATTATTCAGAGCTTCATTTTGAGTTTCTATTGGTCTATCAGTAAAACCTGATATTATTCGTGCAGAATTATATATTTTACCATCAAATTGACCTCTGAAAGAAGAGCTTAAATCCCAATTTTTATAATCTAAATTAAACCCAAATCCAAAAGTCCAGTTTGGTCTTATAGCTTGATAATAACGATCATCATTGGTTATTTTATTGTCTCCATTTAAGTCTACAAAAGCATTTGGTATGGGATTACCACTATCATCATATACCTGTTTAAATACATACGCAGAATAAGCTTCTTCACCTAGTGCATGTTGAAATATAAATGCACCATTAGCAGTTGGAAGTCTTGGGTCTTGATTAATATTTTCTGCACCTTTTAAATTTGTAACTTCCGTTCTTGCATAAGATAAATTACCATTTAAAGTTAGATTAAAGTTATCACTTCTTACTGCATCAATATTTAGATTAAGCTCAAAACCTTTACTTTCTGTTTCTCCAACATTCTGAATTATTCTATCACTTAATCCTTGGCCAGGTGGTACACTAGTAACAACTAGTAAATCTGAAGTGTTTCTCTTAAAGATATCGAATGAACCAGAAAGTAATCCGCTTTCAAAAAATGAAAAGTCCACACCTAAATTGTACGTGGTAGATTTTTCCCAAGTCAAATCAGGATTGAACTCTTTTGCAGAGTATAGATTTGCGCCAGATAAGTACTGACTATTTGGTGATCCAATCTCAAATAAAGGAACGGCAGGAAAAAAACCAGCCAAACCTGTAATATCTTGTTGTCCCGTTTCTCCCCAGCTTAAACGCATTTTAAAGTCATTAATAAAAGTAACGTCTTTTAAGAAAGTCTCCTCTTTTACTTTCCATGCTAAAGCTGCAGCAGGAAAATATCCCCAACGATTTTCTTCTCTAAAAAGGGATGATCCATCAACTCTTAAAGAAAGTGTTACTAAATATTTATCATTAAGATTAATGTTAGTACGTCCAAAGAATGACTGTAAGTTTAATTCATTGTAATAACGATTGTTCGGATTGTTAATATCAAAATTTAAAATTCTAGTTCCTACAGAGCCTTGGTCTGGTGTTTGTGCATAAGTATATTCTTCCTTAGTACCATCATTTTTAAAATTCTGATAAGCGTAACCTGCTTGTGCATCTATTTTTTTTATGAAACCATTTAATTCTTTGTTATACATTAAATACGCATCCATTGTAGTATTTGTAATGTGTTGGTTTTCTCTATAATTCACGCCTGGGTTAAAGATGAAATTTCCCGCTGTATTCGTTTGTTTATAGGTTGCAAGGGCATTATCACTATATTTTTCAACGATTTTAGTTCGTGAAGATTCCGTACCGAGATTTAAAACAGCAGTAACATCTGGGAAGAAATGCAATTTATAGTCAAATTTAATATTGGCTAATAAACGCTTTACCTCTTCTGGTCTCGTTCTTTGGTAAAGCAATGCTAATGGATTATATGCACCAACTAAAGCATTAGGAGTGTTAGAGTCTGAACTTCCGGTTTGAGCATAATAGCCACCAAATACAGAGTTATTATCATAAATAGGCTTTGTAGGATCAATTGCTAGTGAACCACCTAAAGCTCCATCTCCATCAATAGCATTTTTATCAATTAATAAGCCTTTTGCATTAAAATCTATCTTCAAATGATCATTTAAAAATGTAGGTGTTAATTTTAAAGAAGCAGATAATCTCTCGTAATCGTCAGTATTAACCAAGCCTTCAGAATCGTTATAGCCAATAGATGCTCTAAAAGGAATCTTTTTAAATAAGTTAGCTCTTGCACTAAAATTATAATCTGAAGAAATTGCGGTCCTAAGAACTGCATCTTGCCAGTTTGAATTGTATATTTCTCTTAAATTACCTTGGTTATCAGTAATAATTTGTGACGGAACCTCATTAGTAGAAACAGATCCAACAGGTACTCCTAATTTATTAGTTTCTTCTGGGTGAAATTCTTGTATGAAACTAACAAACTCACTACTGTTCATTACATCCACTAAATTAGATTCAGAAAGATCACTGATAGATGTATTTGCGGAAAAAGTAAACTGAGCATCTCCAGATATTCCTTTTTTGGTGGTAATAATAATAACACCATTAGAAGCTCTAGAACCATAGATAGCTGTGGCAGAAGCATCTTTTAAGATAGAAAAACTATCAATATCATTAGGGTTAATTAAATTCAAAGGATTAGATACACCAGCAGTTCCACCATTATCCAATGGAATACCATCTATTACAATTAGTGGAGAGTTATTAGCGGATAAAGATGCACCACCACGAATTCTAATATTTGGTGCGGCATCTGGACTTCCACCGGTAGACGTAATTCTTACACCAGCAGCTTTACCTTGTAATAATTGATCAGCTGATACAATTGCACCTTGGTTAAAATCTTTTGATGTTACTAAATCAACGGATCCAGTAGCATCTTCTTTTCTTACGGATCCGTAACCAATTAATAGTACTTCATCTAACTGAGCAGCATCTTCTTCAATAGCTACATCAATTCTTGATTGACCAGTAAATATAATTTCTTGAGTAGTATAACCAACATATGAAAATATAAGAATTTCATTTTGGTTAACTTCTAATGCATAATTACCATCGAAATCTGTAACGGTTCCTCTGGATGTGCCCTTTATAATGACATTTACGCCTGGCATAGGCATGGCATTTGCTTTATCTGTAACAGTACCTTTGGCTGTAGTTTGTGCTATCAAGGTTGCTGGTAGCATAATGAGACAGAATAGTAAAGCATTTAAAACTGTTTTCATACAATGTTTTTAAGTTAATTGCTTATTTAATTTAGATTTATATTTTCACTTCTCGGGTTAAATCTAGGTAAATTTAATGTGTTTAGGGTGTTAAATTATATGACGAAAGTCACGAAAACGTTTGCGTGTTAAAAACTTTTAAATAAAAATCATATTATTAAGAAAATAATGAAAAAAATAGAGAATTTATACTTTTTAGTTTTAAAATTGGGATATCAATAATATGTAGTTTTAGTTTTTGAACTATATTCGTTCCTAATTAAGAGCCAATAATGAAAAGAAAAATAACCCTTAAACAAATTGCTAGAGAATTAGATGTTTCTATTTCTACAGTATCTAAAGCATTAAAAAATAGCAAGGAAATAAGTGCCGATACTATTCAAAAAGTTCAAGCTTTTGCTAAACTATATAATTACAGACCCAATAATATTGCACTCAGTCTTAAAAATAGGAAAACTAACACCATCGGAATTATTATACCGGAAATAGTGCATCACTTTTTCTCAAAAGTGATTAGAGGTGTAGAGTTGGTAGCCAACAAAAGAGGCTATAATGTTATTATCGGTTTGTCTAATGAGTCTTTTTCTAAGGAAGTGATAAACATGGAAATGCTTGCTAATGGTAGTATTGATGGCTTTATTCTTTCAATGTCTAAAGAAACATTACTTCAACAAGATTATCATCATTATAATGAAACAATGAATCAAGGTATGCCTATTGTGATGTTTGATCGTGTGGTTTCTGATATTAAATGTGATAAAGTAATAGTAGACGATTTTAATGGTGCTAAAAATGCAGTGCAAAAATTAATTTCTAACCAATGTAAGCATATTGCATTAATCACAACTAAAGATTATGTTAGTGTTGGAAGATTGAGAACTCAAGGTTATTTAGAAGCATTAGAGGAGAATAAAATTACACCTCAAGCCGAATTAATATTAAAAATGGACGACACATTAGATTATGAAGTTCATTTAGAAGCCCTAGAAGCAGAGATTGAGCAACTTTTTAAGGCACATAAAAATATAGATGGTGTATTTGCTGTTAATGAATTATATGCATTATCTGCAATGAAAGTAGCTAGAAGATTGGGTTTAAATGTGCCAGATGACATACAGGTTATTGGCTTTACCGATGGCGTGCTTTCTAAACATTCAACGCCAAGTTTAACTACTGTAAGTCAACATGCACAGTTAATGGGAGAGCGTGCTGCAGATTTATTAATAGATAAAATCGAAACTGATTTTGATACTGAAGAAGAACAGTTTCAGACCGTAGTAATTAACACCGAATTAGTAGAGCGAGAATCTACCAAATAGAAATTTATCATTGTCATATTAAAATCTTTTATATCTTTGACGAATAATCAAAACTTATATTTTCACTTCTCATAATAAGTTTTGATAAGCTAAGCTTGTCAGAATAGTATTAACTATAATATACTATTTAATGGAAAAGCGTAGATTAAGTTTCTGGAAAATTTGGAACATGAGTTTTGGATTTCTGGGAATTCAGATGGGTTTCGCCCTTCAAAATGCAAACGCAAGTAGAATACTTCAAATTTTCGGAGCTGATGTTCATGAACTATCATGGTTTTGGGTAATCGCACCTCTTATGGGACTAATAGTCCAGCCCATCGTTGGTCATTATAGTGATAAAACATGGAGTAAATTAGGGAGAAGAAAGCCTTATTTTTTAGTTGGAGCTATTTTAGCTTCTATGGGTTTGGTGTTAATGCCGCAAGCCGATATGTTTATTGCATTTCTGCCAGCGTTATGGGTTGGTGCAGGAATGTTAATGATTATGGATGCCTCTTTTAACATTGCGATGGAGCCTTTTCGTGCTTTAGTTGGTGATAATTTAAGAACAGACCAACGTACAGCAGGATTTAGTATTCAAACTGCATTAATCGGTTTTGGTGCTGTTATTGGATCATGGTTGCCATATGCTTTAACAAATTGGTTTGGTGTTTCAAATGAAACAATTGCTGGTGTTGTTCCAATGAATTTAATATTATCATTTATCATTGGTGCTGTTATTTTAATTATTTCAATTTTAGTTACAGTAATTACTACAACAGAGTA
>TARA_R110002111_G_C6007243_1_pt1 | contig 20593 bp, 7 predicted proteins | sample TARA_R110002111 | Tara Oceans TARA_R110002111 (sample SAMEA4397363) | marine metagenome | biome: Polar Biome; feature: [ZZZ] marine water layer (ENVO:01000295); material: water (ENVO:00002006), including particulate matter (ENVO:01000060) such as... | depth 199 m | reverse complement strand
TCGATAACTGTTCTAGTAGATGGAGAAGGTGATTACGAATATGCGCTGGATAATAGTAACGGTCCTTATCAAAACTCTAGTACCTTTACCAATGTCTTGCCAGGCTTATATACTGTTTATATAAGAGACAAAAACGAATGCGGTATTGCGGACGATTTAGTTTCTGTGATTGGTTTTCCTAAATTTTTTACACCTAATAATGATGATGTAAACGATTATTGGCAAGTAAAAGGCATTTCATCACAATTTCAGTCTAATACATCTGTATTTATTTTTGATCGTTTTGGCAAACTCTTAATTGAACTTAATCCATTAAGTTCTGGATGGAACGGCACATTTAATGGAGAAAAAATGCCAACTAACGATTACTGGTTTAAGGTTAAGTTACAGGATGGACGAACATTTACGAGCCATTTCACTTTAAAGCGGTAATTTTAAATATTGTAATTTAGTAATGCCAACCAAAAATTTTGAAAAAAGTATTTTACATATTAAGTAGTCTCATATTTGGTATGGCAATGCCTGCAATTGCTCAAGATATTTCTTTGTTTCAGCAATTTAATGGTAGATATGATTATACGGCTATTGGTAACACTTTAAATACTGTAGAAAATGGGATTTCTGCTCCTTGTGCAATTTTAACATCGTCTAATGCCAATTTAACTCTAAACGCTAATCAAAATGTAATTGCAGCATATTTGTATTGGGCAGGTTCTGGAAATGGAGATTTAGATATTGCATTAAATGGAATACCCATAACTGCTGACCGTACATTTAGTGACGCATTAGATACTACTCGTGTGTTTTTTGCTGCGTTTGCAGATGTTACTGATATTATAACAGCACAAGGAAATACGACTTATACAATTTCAGATTTTGATTTAACAACGACCATTGTACCTTATTGTTCTACTGGAACTAATTTTGGTGGTTGGGCGATAACAATTATTTATGAAGACAACAGCTTACCTCTAAATCAGCTTAATGTATATGACGGACTGCAAAGTGTTCCTGATTTTTTAAGTATTACACTTGATAATCTTAATGTACTCGATAACGAAAATGCCAAAATTGGTTTCGTAGCATGGGAAGGTGATCGATCCATAGCCGTGAACGAGCAATTAACTATTAATGGAAATGTTATTAGTAATTTTCCATTAAATCCTGCAAATAATGCTTTTAATGGCACTAATTCTTTTACTGGAGCCACAGATTTGTATAATATGGATATTGATGTTTATAATATTCAAGATAATATACAAATTGGAGATACCTCGGCAACCATTGCCCTAACCTCTGGTCAAGACTTTGTAATGATAAATAATGTCATCACAGTTTTAAATAGTCAGTTACCAGATGCTACCATAGAAATTAATGATTATTTGGTGTATTGTAATGATTTTAATATTGAAGTGTTTTATACCGTTAACAACTTTAATAGTACTGACATATTACCTGCAAATACTCCGATTTCATTTTATAGTGACGGACTATTTGTTGGTTCAAGTGAAACCATAAATCCAATTAACATTAATAATAGTGAAAGCAATTCTATTGTACTCAATTTACCAATAAGCACAAATCCTTTGGTTAACGTGTTGGCTATTGTAGATTACGATGGCTCTATGAACGGAGTTGTAACAGAAACAAACGAGAATAACAATACAACGTTTACGGATATTGAACTACTTCTTATTCCTGAAATAACAACATTACCTAGTATTATTGGCTGTAATGTAGGCTTCGAAACCTCAACATTTAATTTATTTGATGCGCTAGAGCCTATAAACTACGATGATGAGGATGTTGCATTCTATCATTCGTTAGAAGATTTAGAAAATGAATATAGTCCTATACTCATACCAACGAATTATAATAATGTGTCAAATCCTGAAACTATTTATATGAGGCTTTTAAGTCCTCCTTGTTATGAGGTTTTTCAATTTAATTTAATTGTTGAAAATTGTCCACCTACAATTCCTCAAGGTTTTTCACCCAATAGCGATACTAAAAACGATTGGTTTAACATCCAAGGTTTATACGATATATTCATAAAACACGAGTTACAAATTTATAACCGCTACGGAGTCCTTATTTTTGAAGGTAATAATGATACGCCATGGGAAGGCAAAATAAATAGAGGTCTTGATAATAAGGGAAATAAAGTTCCTGTTGGTACCTATTACTATATCCTAAACTTAAACGATTCAAATTATCAGCCTTTCATGGGTTGGGTTTACGTGAATTATTAGAGTCATCAAAATTTCTTAAAAACGTTAAAGTTTTAGACCATTCATCTTATTTTTTTGCTATTGTCCAATACATCCTTTAGTTTTATAACCGTTAACAAAGTTTCCTTGTTAATTCCCTCTTTTTAAAATATCCCTCTAAATAAAATTTTACTTAAATCAGAAATCTATCATTTAGATTTTGTTGATATAAACGGATCATATCGTTTTTCAGATTAAGCTATTTCTATAACATAAGTTTAGAAATTTTTTAATTCAATTTGGGAAGAAAGACCTCGTTTTCGGGGTCTTTTTTAAACAAAACTGCATTTTTGGCTACAAAATGTTAATGTTTTGTGCATTTCAGCGTATTTTTTTGTATTTCATCCTTTTTAATTCTACATTTCGCCCATATTAAAGTACGTGTGTGCGTTAGCCCCAAATCTACCCTACACTACAGCTTTTTAACTTAACCGAAACTAAATGACTTATTTCAACCGCTCCCTCTGCTTATTTATTGGCCTAATTTGTAGTATTTCTTATGCTCAACAAGTTACTGTAGATAATTCAGTTTCACCACAAGACTTAATTCAAAACACACTTATTCAAGGTTGTGTAGAAGTCTCAAACATTTCTTCACCTTCAAACGGATCTTCCATTGGTATTGGAAGTTTTGGATATTTTGAACGTGCTGCTTCAAATTTCCCTTTCGAAAATGGAATTGTTTTAACCACAGGTAATGCCACATCGGCAGGTAATGGACAAAACAACACCATCTTAAACGAAGGAGATGCTACTTGGTTAACAGATAGTGATCTTGAAACTGCTTTAGGTATTTCAGGAACTGTTAATGCGACTTCTATCGAATTTGAATTTGCTTCAATTTCTAATCAAATACAATTTAATTATATATTAGCTTCAGAAGAATATTTTGGTAATTTTCCATGTGAATATTCAGATGGTTTTGCTTTTTTAATTAGAGAAGCAGGGACAACTGATCCTTATGTTAACATTGCTTTAATCCCCGGAACAACCACTCCTGTAAATACAAATACAGTACACGATGATATTGTTGGGTTCTGTGCTGCTTCAAACGAAGAATACTTTGAAGGTTATAATGTAGGAGACACTAATTATAATGGAAGAACTACTGTACTATCTGCTACAGCTACAATTCAACCTAATGTACAATACCAAATTAAATTGGTTATTGCAGATCAAACTGATAAGAATTATGATTCTGCCGTTTTTATAGAAGGTAACAGTTTTGATGCTTCTGTAGATTTAGGTGAAGATTTTACAACTTGTGCTAGTAGTACTGTATTAGATGGAAACATAGAAAACACAAATGCTACTTATTCTTGGTTTTTAAATGACGTTTTAATTCCTTCCGAAAACCAATCTACATTAACAGCTGCTGTATCTGGAAATTATCGTGTTGAAATTACTTTACCACTTGCTGGTAGCTCTTGTGTTATAGAAGATGACATTAATATTACTTTAAGTTCTACGCAAACTTCTGATCCTATTACAGATTTTCAACTTTGTGATGATCTAAGTGGTGACGGTCTTGAAATGTTTGATTTATCTACAAAAGATGCTGAAGTACTTGCTTCAGTGCCATCATCTAGTTATGCCATTTCTTATCATTATTCTAATGCAGATGCCATTAGTAATAGTAATGCCATAACGAGTGCAATTCAAAATACAGGAAACCCACAAGCTATTTATGTAAGAATTGAAGATACTGTTAATGGTTGTTTAGCATTTTCTACATTTAACTTAATAGTAAATAGTTTACCAATAATTACAAACCCTACATCATTAGTAGTTTGTGATGACCAAACAGCAGACGGAAGTACTGCAATGGATTTAAACGCATTAAAAGATAACGAGATTACGCTTAGTCAAACCAACCTCGTAGTTACTTATCATAGTTCTGCTAGTGATGCTGCGGCTGGTGTTAATGCTTTCACGATGCCTTATACAAACACAAATTCAACCGAACAATTGTATGTAAGCGTTCAAAATCCAGAAACAGGCTGTATTAGTACAACAAGTTTAAACTTAAGTGTTATAGAAAGTCCTGTAATTAATATGGATCCTCATTATATAGATGCCTGTGACACTGACCATAATGGTTATGCTAATTTTGATTTATCATCTATTATTCCAGAAGTATTAAATGGATTAACTGGTGTCAATGTAAGTTTTCATACATCTATAGATGAAGCCGTATCAGGCGCAAACCCTATAACGGATGAAACAAATTACGGAAATATTATTAGTGAACAACAAACTATATATATCAGAGTAGAAAATGGCACCTCTGGTTGTGCTTCTACTACTCCAATTGAACTCCATACCAATTTACTATTGACTGCTACAATTATTGAAGATGTTACAGTATGTGATATTGGAGATGATAATTCAGAAGAGTTTGATTTTAATGATATTGAGGCAGGCATAGTTCATGAGTTAGAAGATATTGAAGTAGAGTTTTATGAAAGTGAAAACGACAGAGACAATCAAACAAACCCTATTAATAAAGCTTTACCTTATAACTCACAAAGTAATCCTCAAACCATATACATCACTTTAGAAAGTCCTACTTGTTTTGATGTAGCCGAGTTTGATTTAATATTATTTCCGATTGTACAATTTCAATCCGTTGTTAGTCTCATAGTTTGTGATGAAGACCAAGATGGCTTTACAGCTACAGATTTATCTACCTTAGACGAAGATGTAACTAATGGAGAAAACGGATTTAGCGTAAAATATTTTTTAACGGAGCAAGATGCTATAGATAATACTAATGCCTTACCTAATATATATACCAACCTAACGAATCCTTTTACACTATACCCAAGAATTACATTTGCACAAACAGGATGTTTTGATTATAATTCCTTTGAAGTTACAGTTTTACCTGCACCAGAGAGTGAAAAACCTTTAGATATAATTATTTGTGATGCAGATAGAGATGGTTTTTCTCCAATTAATTTAAACCATAGTATACCAAATTCAATTTTAGCAACGCCAAACCGTTCTGTTACTTTTCATAATAGTTTAAACGATGCTGAATTAAACGAGAATCCAATTGGAAATATTTCTAATTACGCAGCTCAAACTGAAATCGTTTACATGCGTGTTGAAAACACTAATACAGGTTGTTACGCAATTGAAGAACTAGACATTATTGTAAACACCTTACCGTTTGTAGGTGATTTATCTAATTATGTAAATGAGCTTAATTTTTGTGAAGACAATTCAGATGGTATTGGAGAATTCATTTTTGAAAATAAGGATACAGAAGCCTTAAGCGGACAAACTGGCAAGGAAGTTTCTTATTACCTTAACCAAACGGATGCCGATAATAAAACGAATGCTATTGATAAAACAAGCATCTATGAAAACATTAGCAATCCACAACAAATCTATGTAAGAATTGATAATATCACTGACGAATCTTGTTATGAAACCTCTTCTTTTACTATTGAAGTAGGTACAAACCCAATATATAATGAACCAACCGATTGGTTTGTTTGTGACGACAGTGTTGTTGATGGTTCCGTAATGCATGATTTCACTAGTAAAATTGAAGAAGTATCTGCTGGAATTCCAGATATACAGACTGTAAAATTCTTTACATCTGAAGACGATGCTATAAATAATACTAATGAAATTCCTTTACAATTTACTAATACAGTAAATCCACAACAGATTTATGTACAAATTGATAATGGCACCATTTGTCAGTCTATTACATCATTTGTTGTTAATGTAATTAGTACACCAAACGTTGCGCCTGCTGATCCATTAATAGAATGTGATGATGATACTGACGGATCGCTTGTATTTGATTTAACAGATGCGGAAGAAAATATTTTAGATGTAAGACAAGAAGATCTTGAAATTAGCTACTTTGAAAGTTATGAAGATTCTGAAGCAAATGCGAATGAAATAACAAACCCAAACAGTTATACTAATACATCTAACCCTCAAACGGTTTACATGAAAGTAACTAATACAATTTCTAACTGTTATGTTGCTTTACCTATACAATTGATCGTAAATCAACCTCCTTTTATTAATGATTTTGAAACTTATACGGTATGTGCTAGCGATACTAATACTGTCGATTTAACAGAAATCAATGAAATAGCTGTTGATGTTAATTTTAATGTTTTATTTAGTTATTTCACAAATGAGGCAGATGCCATAGCCAATACAAATGCTATAGACACTAATTACGCATATCAATCAGATTTTGATATGTTGTTTGTAAGAACCGAATTTAGCACCACACATTGTTCTACTTATTATCAGTTTAATTTAAAGGTTGAGCCTTTACCAATAGCGAATCAACCTGTTAATTTAATGGCATGTGATGACGATTTTGACGGTATCTTAGAGTTCGACTTAACACAGCAAAACTCAAGTATTCTAGGTGGCCAAAACCCAAGTTTATATACCGTAACGTATCATAACACCATGCTTCAAGCCAATGACAATGATTATGCTATAAATACTGATTATTTCGCTTATGATAGTGAAGTGATTTTTGCAAGAGTAGAAAACAATAATACAGGCTGTTACAATATCACACAATTTTCGACCATTGTAAATCCTCTTCCAATTATAGATATTGGTAACCAGGTCATATGTTTAGGAAATACACCATTATTGGTATCAGCTAATACAAATAACTCTAATGACACCTATTTATGGTCTACTGGAGAAATAAGTCCAGAAATTGAAATTACAGACGTTGGCAGTTATTGGGTTGAAGTTACCTCAGAATTTGGATGTGTAAACACACAAAACTTTGGTGTTTCAGAATCGGAATCTGCAACTATAGAAACAACTGAAATTGTTGATTTTTCAGACCCTAACAATATTACAGTAACTATTAGTGGAATAGGAAATTACCTTTACCAACTAGATGATTTAGAAGCACAAGAATCTAATGTATTTGATAATGTACCTATGGGTTACCATACCGTAACAATTATAGATTTAAATGGCTGTGCAAACGAAACTAAAGAAGTATTAGTAGTAGATATTCCTAAATTCTTTACGCCAAACAATGATGGCACAAATGACACATGGCATATTGTTGGTATAGAAACATTACCTGGCACTATTATTAACGTTTTTAATCGCTATGGTAAACTTATGACACAACTAAGTGAAAACACTCCTGGTTGGAATGGTATTTATAATGGCGAAAAAATGCCTACTAGCGATTACTGGTACGTTGCAGATGTACAACGTGGTTCAATTGCATTTCAAGTAAAAGGACATTTTACTTTGAAACGATAAACCTCAACGATTTACTATTCATCCAATTAAATAAGTAACTTATCTTAAAAATCCCCTTTATTGGGGATTTTTTATTACTTTTTATTCTCCTAAATTGCTTCAACATTAATTAACCTGCGCTTATTTCCCTATACAAAGCAGTGAGATTAAAATATATATTTCCCCTCGTTATTACCCTAATAAGTATTTATTATGCTTCTGCGCAACAAATAACTACAGACGATACTTTATCGTTAGAACAACTTATTCAGCAAAATTTAGGTCAGAATTGTGTAGAAATTTCAAACATATCTTCAAGCGTAAATGGTAATTTAAATGGATTCAATAGTTTTGGATATTTTGAGCGCGGAAATTCTAATTTTCCGTTTGAAGATGGCATAGCCATTACCACCGGAAATATTAATTCTGCTGGAAACATTTTAAATACAAGTCCTCTAAACGAAGGTGATGAATCTTGGGGAACTGATCTCGATTTAGAAAATGCTTTAGGTATTGACCAAACACTAAATGCTACATCTATTCAATTTAACTTTGTATCTGTTGCGAATAGAATACAATTCAATTATATATTGGCTTCCGAAGAATATCAACAAGAATTTCCTTGCTTTTATTCCGATGGATTTGCATTTTTAATTCGAGAAGCTGGCTCTTCTAACGCGTATACAAACATAGCTGTAATTCCTGGCACATCTACTCCTGTTAATACCAATACAATACATGACCAAATAGAAGGTTTTTGTGCAGCCGAAAACGAAGTGTTTTTTGAAGGTTATAATCTCGGAGATACCAATTATAATGGTCGTACTGTTGTGCTTTCTGCTATGGCTGAAATTCAACCCAATATAGCCTATGAAATAAAATTGGTCATTGCCGATCAAACCGATCATAATTTTGATTCTGCTGTATTTATAGAAGGAAATAGTTTTAACGCAAATGTAGATTTGGGGCCAGATATTACAACTTGCGGAGATTCTGTAGCATTAAATGGTAATATTCAAAATTCGCAAGCTACATATCAATGGTTTCAAAATAACATGCCTATAGCAGGAGAAAGTAGTCCTGATTTAGTAGTCCAGTCTTCAGGTACATACAGAATTGAAATTACAATACAACTCAATGAAACTTCGTGTATTATTGAAGATACCGTAGACATCACTTTAAACTCAGAACAATCTTCAACTCAAATTTCAGACTTTATTTTTTGCGATGATAATGAGGATGGCATAGAGAATTTTAATCTTACCACTAAAAACAATGAGGTACTGGCTTCTGTACCTCCTTCAAGTTATAACATTAGCTATCATTATACCAATGAAGAGGCGCAAAACAATAACAATCCTATTTTAAGCACCATTCAAAATACAAGTTCACCACAACCTATTTTTGTACGAATAGAAGATACAGCTAATGGCTGTTTAGCATATTCAACATTTAACTTAATTGTAAATGAAAAACCAGATTTTGTAGATCCTGATCCTATTGTAGTCTGTAAAGATTCAACTTTAAATGGATTTACATTAATAGATTTAACAGTCGCAAATGATCAAATAATCGATGGAAACACTAATCTATTTATCTCGTATCATTATTCACAACCCGAAGCAGATTTAGGCGTCAATCCCATTTTTTCACCTTATTCTAACGCAAATACTTCCGAAACTTTATATGTTAGAGTTTATAATGCACTTACTGGCTGTTATTCAACCACTTCAATTTCTGTTGAAGTACAAGATACTCCTTCTATAAATTTAGAAACACAATGGATTAATGCTTGTGAGCAAGATGATGATGGTTTTGAAAATTTTGACTTAACAAGTATTATAGATGATGTATTGCAAGGACTTACTGGTGTGGACGTAAGTTTCCACCCGAGTTACCAAGATGCTCAAAATAACACAAATTCAATTGCTAATCCTGAAGAATATCAAAATACGATACCCGGATTTCAAATGATATTTATCCGTATTGAAGACTCTACAACAGGCTGTTATGCCATTTCTAATTTAGAATTGCACTCCAATATTATTGAAACAGGTTTATCCTTAAATGTTATTACAGAATGTGATGATAGTAGCAACGATGGCATTGCTAATTTTGAACTAAATGATGTTGAGAATCAATTAGCTAATGGTTACGATGGATTTGAATTTACGTTTTTTGAATCTGAAGAAGACAGAGAAAACACTATTAATGCCATAGATAAATCTACTCCTTATAACGTTACCGATAATGGAACTATATTATATGCTATTGTTTTAATTGATGGTTGTGAAGACTATATCGATGTTATTTTACAAATAGCACCAGCTATAATTTTATCACCTCAAAGTATCGATTATTGTGATGAGGACAGCGACGGATATACCACTTTAATTATGGATACTTTTAATAGTGTTGCAGGTCAAGGTGTACCAGCCGTAAACATAAAATATTATCTTACTGAAGACGATGCTATAAACAATGAAAATATACTTCCGGAATTTGTTTATAATACCTCAAATCCACAATTATTACATATAAGAGTAACCAATGCACAAACGGGATGTTATGGTATTTCTACTTTAGAAGTCAATATTGTTGATGCTCCAGAGGTAATGACTGCAGAACCTATAATTATCTGTGATGACAATGACGATGGTATTTCTACAGTAAATTTAGAATCAAAAATCCCAGAAATAACTACCTCAACCACTGGCTTAGAAATTAGCTTTTACAATGATTATACTTTTGCTATTGAAGGGGAAAATGAAATTTCTAATCCTGAGAATTACACAACGTCTACAGAATATATTTATGCTCGAGTAGAAAATTTAGCAACAGGCTGTTATAGCATTTCTGGATTTTACGTCTATATTAATACAGTACCACAATTTATTCCTATCACAAGTTTTTTAAATTGTGAAGCAGATATTAGTGGTGTTGCCGACTTCTATTTCTATTTAAAAGATGCCGAAATACTAAACGGTCAGCCAGATAAACAAGTTCTGTATTACGAAACAGAAGCAGATGCTATTGCAGGTAATAATAGTATAGACAAATATTCTATTTATCAAAACACCTCAACTCCTCAAACTATTTATGTTAGAGTAGAAAATTATACCGATCCTAGTTGTTTTGATACCTCGTCGTTTGAATTGGTTGTAGGATCTATTCCTATTTTTAATCCTGCAACAAGTATTTTTGTTTGTGATGATATTAGTAATGATGGTGTTGTTACGGTAGATTTAAATGAAACCATAACGCAAATGGTGGCTGGCAGCCCAGAATCTTTAGATATTACATTTCACAACTCAGAATTTGATGCAAGTAATAACCTAAATCCTGTTCCACTAATCTACTCTAACACTACAAACCCTCAAACTCTTTTTGCTAGAGTTGATAATAACAATTATTGTAAAGGGATTTCTGCCTTTGAAATTAATGTCATCTCTGCTCCTATTGTTAATCCTTCTATTCCGTTAGAAAGTTGTGATGATAATTATGATGGCTTTTTAACTTGGGATTTATCACTTTCTGAAGAAGACATTTTAGACGTTAGACAAGATAATATTGTAGTTTCTTATTTTGAAACTACCGAAGATTTAGAAGCAGATACAAACCCTATTTTAAATCCTGAAAATTATACCAACATTACTAATCCTCAAACAGTCTATATTAAAGTGAATAACACAATTAGTAATTGTTTTGTCATAGTCCCTTTAGACATAATTGTTAATCTACCACCTATTTTTAATGATATTGCAATCTATAATATATGTGAAAACCCAAACAATAGTTTTAATCTTCTAGAAATTGAATCAACATTAATTAATTCTGAAACACAGGCTGTACTTTCATATTTTGCAACTCATAGTAACGCTGAAATCAACATAGATCCATTAGATCCCAATTACACGTATCAAACCATAAATGATACTTTATATGTTAGAATTACAGATCCCAATACAGGCTGCTATACTATACATAATTTTATTCTGCAAGTAAACCCATTACCAATTGCAAATCAACCCAACGCTATTGAATCTTGTGATGATGACTCTAATGATGGTTTCGCCAACTTTAACTTAGAATCGCAAACCAATACGGTCTTGGGTATGCAAAATTCTAATAATTTTACAGTCACTTATCATCTGAATATTACAGATGCCGAAATAAATGAAAATCCTATTTTTTCGGACCATGTTGGATTTAACGGACAACTTATACATGTTAGGATTGAAGATAACGAAACGGGCTGTTTTAGCTTAACTGATTTTACTTTAATTATAAATCCACATCCTAATTCTCCGTTACCACTTTTTGAGTGCGACACTAATTATGATGCTATTACTCCATTCAATTTAACGACTGCAGAAGCTGATTTATTTACTACTGTAAATCCAAATAATACAATTTCTTATTTTGAAACTTTAGACGATTTACAGATAGATAGTAATCCTATTTTAAATCCGGCTAACTATTCTAACATCAGCAATCCGCAAACTGTTTTTATAAAAGTAGATAATTCAGTAGCTAACTGTTTTACATATGTGCCTTTACAATTATACGTCAACCTTCCTCCGGCAACACATGTAATTAACGCATTTGATATTTGTGAGAACGATACTAATAGCTTTGATCTAACAACCATCAACGAAGTCATTTCAGACAATCACTTTAATGTGTTATTTAATTATTTTACATCTGAAGCTGATGCCATTTCTAACGATAATATTTTAGATACAAATTACACCTATACAAGTACGAGTACTATAATTTATGTACGGATTGAATTTAGTACCACACATTGTTATTTTATTTTCCCTTTTGAACTTCGTATAAACCCAATACCTATAGCAAATCAACCAGCAAATCTTACAACTTGTGATGACGATTTTGATGGCTTTTTTAATTTCGAATTAAATCAACAAACAGCAGCTATTTTAGGCAATCAAAACGCTAATAACTTTAGTGTTTCTTATTACAATACGACTCTAAATGCTAACGAAGGTACAAACCCAATTAATGATGTTTCTTACAGTGGTTTTAATAACGAAATCATCATAGCCAGAATAGAAAACAATACAACAGGTTGCTATAACCTCACTAATTTTTCATTGATTGTAAATCGTAAACCTTTTGTAGCCATTCCAGACCAAGTCGTTTGTATAGACAATTTACCTTTGGTTGTTTCTGCGGAAACTACATATGATTCTGACACGTATTTATGGTCAACAAATCAAATAAGTTCTGAGATCGAAATCACGGAAATTGGTTCCTATTGGGTAACGGTAACTTCAGAATTTGGTTGCACTACCACAAGTACTTTCAATGTTACAGAATCTCAATCTGCAAACATAGAATTGATTGAAACGGTTGATTTTTCAGACCCTAATAATATTATCATTACTATAAGTAATGTCACTGGTAATTATAACTATATTTTAGACGATGGTGACCCTCAAGAATCTAATATTTTTGAGAATGTCGCTTTAGGTTATCATACTATAACCATCATTGATTTAAATGGTTGTGCAGATGTCACTAAAGACGTTGTTGTGGTTGATGCTCCTCAATTCTTTACTCCAAACGGAGACGCAATTAACCCAACATGGCATATTGTTGGTATTGAGACTTTGCCTGGTAGTGTTGTCTATATCTTTAATCGTTATGGTAAATTAATAACCCAACTTGGTTCTAGTACACAAGGTTGGGATGGTACATATAATGGATATAATATGCCAGCCAGCGATTATTGGTTTTTAGCAGAAATAAAACAAGGTAATGTTGCTTTTGAAGTTAGAGGCCATTTTGCCTTACGTCGATAAATTGATTCATTGTTAAGTTAAAAACGCAATTTCTTTAACATCTTTTATAAATACCAATAAAAGTTAGATGCTTATCTTTGCTGTCCCTTAAACTAGAGATGAAGCAAATAATCCTTTTAGCTGCCTTAATTATATCATTGTGTACATATTCTCAGAATATTACAGTAGATAGTCAAAGTTACACTCCACAACAACTCGTAGAAAACATATTAATAGATAGTGATTGTATTAACAATATTGCTGTAACCAACGTGGTTGGCGGTGATTTTGGAGGAACAGATCAAAGCTATGGCTTTTTTGATGCAACAGGAACCTCTTTTCCATTTGAAAGTGGTGTAGTTTTAAGCACAGGAAGATTATCTAATGTGCCAGGACCTAATAATAGTTTAAGTGATGATGATGCTAATAATTGGGTTGGTGATGCTGATTTAGAAACTGCTTTAAATGAATCGGGAACACTTAATGCTACTATTTTAGAATTCGATTTTATTTCTGTGGCTTCACAAGTTAGCTTTAGATATATTTTTGCTTCAGAAGAGTATCAAGAAAACAACTCTAATAGTTGTAATTATTCAGATTTATTTGGCTTTTTAATTCGTCCTGCTGGAGAACAAGTACCTTATGAAAATATTGCCTTAGTTCCAAATACTGATACTCCTGTAAAAGTAACAACGGTTATGCCAGGTGTTCCAGGTAGTTGTCCTCCAACCAATGAAACTTATTTTGGAAATTACAATTCTCAAAATGACCCAAATACACCTATAAATTTTAATGGCCAAACCGCTGTTTTAACTGCAATCGCAAATGTTAATCCTAATATCACTTATCATGTTAAATTAGTAATTGCAGATGAGCAAAACTATAGATACGATTCTGCTGTATTTTTAGAAGCTGGTAGTTTTGAATTGTCTTCAGATATTGGACCAAACCTACTGATAGCGACTGCGAATGCACTTTGCGAAGGAGAAACAACAGAACTAAACGCTTTTCAAGAAGGACAAAATGGTTACAATTGGTATAAGGATGATATTCTAGTACAATCTGAAGTTGTAGGCTGTACGGACTGTGGTACTTATACCGTGACAGAAGCAGGTACTTATACAGTAGAGGTTACATTAGCTGATGGTTGTGTTGCGTATGGTGAAGCAATTATTGAGTATGCTCCTTTACCAACAGGATTCGATTCTGTTTTAGTTGAATGTGATGTCAATCAAGATGGATTAACAACCTATGACTTATTTAACGCTATAAATGATTTAACCAATGGAAATCAAGACGTATTTATAAATCGTTTTTATTTATCTGAAGCTGATGCTACTGCAGATAACAATCCAATCACTAATCCTGAAGCGTTTCAAAATACTTATCCATTTCAAAAGGTTTATGCTCGAATTATAAATCAAGCAAATTGTTTTATTATAGCAGAATTAGAGTTGCACACTTCTAATAACACTATAAATATTCCAGATTTAGATGGCTGTGATGGTACAATAGTAGACGGTATAGCTTCTTTTGATTTAACAGAAATCGAAGCTTCTATACTTCCTCAAATTCCTGTTGGTGCAGTTGTTCGCTATTACGAAACTGAAGATGATGCTTTTAATGAAACCAATCCTTTACCAAACACATTTGAAAATAGCATTATAGATACACAAACTATTTATGTAAAAGTAACTGCTAATAATCAGTGCTTCAGTATTTCTACAGCAAATCTAAATGTACTTTACACTCCTGTATTAGAAGCTGATGAAACACATATTTATTGTGCAAATGCTTCAGAACCATTAACTATTTACGGAGGTGTACTCAATGATTTACCTAATAATTATTATTACGAATGGCAATTGAATGGTGTAACAACAGCAGTGAACACTCTATTTTATGATGTTACTGAAGCTGGTGTTTATACGGTGATTGTAACAGACCCAAATGGTTGCTCATCTAGCAGAACAATAACGATATTACCTTCTGAAATAGCTACTTTAGAAAGCGTTAATGTTGTTGGTGTGGCTCCAAATAATGTAGTTACTATTGTGGCTTCTGGTAATGGAGATTACGAAATTGCATTAGATGATCCTAATGGCTTTTACCAAGATAGTTTTGTATTCACCAATGTTTCTCAAGGGTTTCATACAATTTATATAAAAGATAAAAATGGATGTGATACTAGAGAGGAAATCATTTCAGTTTTAGGTTTTCCTAAATTTTTCTCACCAAATGGAGATGATGATAATCCAACATGGCAAGTTATTGGCACAGAATCACAATTCGATCAAATTTTATCTATTCAAATTTTTAATCGTTACGGTAAAATAATCACTCAGCAAACCTCTTCGAGTGGAGGTTGGGACGGAACTCTAAAAGGAAACCCTCTTCCTAGTGACGATTATTGGTTTATTGCAAATTTTAAAGACGGTAAAACGCATACTGGTCATTTTGCTTTAAAAAGATAAATATGTTAATCGTAACTTAACAATAAAGAGTTATTACTATTCTATTTTTACCCAATAAACCAACAAAATGAAAAAGAGCTTTTTCTTAATTACAATTATTATCCTTTTTACCACTATACAAACTTTTAGTTTTAATAATTCTAGTATTAATTTAGACTGTCCAGCACCAATAGTTAACACGTTCAGTCCAATAAATGGACCTGTGAATACTTTAGTTACTATAAATGGTAGTAATTTTATGGATGCAGCAACAGTTTCCATAGATGGAATTAATTCTACGTTTACCATTGTAAATGATTCAGAAATTACTGTTCTTATTCCTGCGGATGCCACAAACTCATCAGTTATTTCAATTATAAGTAATGGTGGATGTACAGGGAACTCTACAAATTCTTTTACCGTTTTAGATTCATCTTGTGCTACTGGAGAAATTTACATGTCTGAAATTTATGATTCAGAAGTCGGTAGTTATGGTGTTATTGAATTATATAATCCAACAAATGCTGTGATAAATTTAGATGGTGTCTATGAAATTCAACGTTTCGGAGATATCGGAAATATAGATCCCAGTTTCACAATTCCTTTAACGGGTTCAATTCTTCCTACAGATACGTTTATTGTTCAGGTTGGTAGTAATGGAAATGTTTGTGATTCGGTCACTGCAGATATCATTGTCGGCTCTGGTATTAATGATAACGACGAAATCAAATTACTTAATAATGGTACTGTCATTGATGTTGTAGAAGTATTAGATGAAAGAGGCTATACTATAATTAGAAATACAGATGCAACAGCACCTCAAAGTACATTTAATGAAAACCACTGGACTATGAGTGGTACTGAAAATTGTACAGATCTAGATTCTTACTCACCTGACTCTAATGCAACTACTCCAAATATAACGCATCCATTATCAAGTGATATTTGCGAGAATAGCAATACGTCATTTTCAGTTTCTGTAGATTCCGGATCATACACTTACCAATGGAAAACACTCAATAGTTCTAACGTTTGGGTTGATGTTACAAATAACGCTAACTACTCTGGTGCAACAACAAATACGCTTACCCTTAATAATGTACCCAATAGTTTTAACGGACTTCAATACTATTGTGAAATTACATCTCCTTCATGTAATCTTATAAGTAATGCTGCTCAATTAAATATTTTATCGCCTTTAGTTGATACAATTTCTAACCAAATAGTGTGTTCAGAATACACCTTACCAACACTTAATAATGGTAACTATTTTACTAATCCTAATGGCTTTGGGAATCAACTTAATGCTGGCGATGTTATATCAAATACACAAACCGTTTATATCTATAACGAAACTGGTATTGAACCAAATATTTGCTCTAATGAAACGAGTTTTAATGTCATTATAAATAACGTACTTATAGATACAGTTCCCGATCAAACCGTTTGTGCAGAATATACCTTACCTGCACTTACTAATGGTAACTATTTTACTGGTACCAACGGATCTGGATCATCGCTTAATGCCAATGAAATTATTACAGAATCACAAATCGTTTATATCTATAATTCTAATAATATAAATGGTGTTATATGTACTAACGAAAGTAGTTTTGAAGTAACTGTTAATCCGTCAGTAGATTTTACTCTAAATGATTCTAATATTATTCTAGAAGGCAATAGTATTTCTGTAATAATGACAGATGATTCGGTAGATTACGAATATGCAATTGACACCAATGATTTTCAAATTGATAATGTTTTTACAAACCTTTTAGAAGGCTTGCACACTTTATATGTACAAGATATAAATGGCTGTATTCTAAAGTCTTTTAATTTTGAAATTTCTAATGACGTTGAAGAATTTTTCATTCCACAAGGCTTTTCTCCAAATGGTGATGGCAAAAATGATTGGTTTAATATTCAAGGATTATATGATAATTACGTGAATCATAAATTAGAAATATATAACCGTAATGGTGTTTTAATTTTTGAAGGAAATAATGCCAATAAGTGGTATGGTATAGCAAATAAGGGATTACTAAAAACAGACAAAACTGTGCCAGTAGGCACTTATTATTATATGCTTTATCTCAATGACTCAAGTGCAGATTCCAAACCTTTTTCTGGTTGGGTTTACCTAAATAAATAAATTATTTTTTTAAATTTTTTAGTCAATTTATGCAATTAGGAATATGCATGGCTTTAAAGTATTGTTAACTTTTTAATACAGGTTTTATCGTAACTTTGCATTATGCGATTTAAAATTGAGTCCGAATTTAAACCTACTGGTGATCAGCCACAAGCTATAAAAAAACTAGCAAAAGGTATTACCGATAAAGAGAAATACCAAACGCTTTTAGGTGTTACTGGTTCTGGTAAAACCTTTACTGTTGCTAATGTTATTGAACAAGTGCAGCGACCAACATTGGTATTGGCACACAATAAAACTTTAGCAGCACAACTCTATTCAGAATTTAAACAATTTTTCCCCGAAAATGCGGTTGAATATTTTGTCTCTTATTATGATTATTATCAACCTGAAGCCTACATTCCGGTTTCTGGTGTTTATATAGAAAAAGATTTATCCATAAATGAGGAAATTGAGAAGATGCGTTTAAGTACCACTTCTTCCCTACTTTCTGGTCGTCGTGATGTTATTGTGATTGCCTCAGTATCTTGTTTATATGGTATTGGGAATCCTGTAGAATTTCAAAAAAATGTAATTACTTTAGAACGCGATCAAGTTATATCGCGTACTAAATTATTACACCAACTTGTACAAAGTTTATATTCTAGAACGGAGTCTGAATTTAAGAATGGAAACTTCAGAATAAAAGGAGATACAGTTGATGTATTTCCAGGTTATGCGGATCACGCCTTCAGAATTCACTTTTTTGGAGATGAAATTGAAGAAATCGAAGCTTTTGATGCTAGATCTAACGAAATCATAGAACGTTATGATCGACTAAACATCTATCCTGCAAATATGTTCGTAACATCGCCAGACGTATTAAATGGTGCTATAAAAGACATACAAGACGATTTAGTAAAACAATACGATTACTTTAAAGAGATCGGTAAACATCTGGAAGCCAAACGTCTCAAAGAACGTACAGAATTCGATTTAGAAATGATTCGGGAATTGGGTTATTGTTCTGGCATTGAAAACTATTCTAGATATTTAGACGGAAGATCTCCAGGAACGCGTCCTTTCTGTTTACTTGATTATTTTCCGGATGATTTTTTAATGGTTATTGATGAAAGTCATGTTACTATTTCTCAAGTTCATGCCATGTATGGAGGAGATAGAAGCCGAAAAGTGAATTTGGTAGATTACGGTTTCCGATTGCCAGCTGCAATGGACAATAGACCTTTAAAATTTGAAGAATTCGAAGCACTTCAAAATCAAGTGATTTATGTGTCGGCCACTCCGGCAGATTATGAAATGCAAAAAACGGATGGAGTCTATGTAGAGCAAGTGATTAGGCCAACGGGCTTATTAGATCCCATTATTGAAGTGCGCCCAAGTTTAAATCAGATTGATGATTTAATTGAGGAAATTCAAAATCGTGTTGAAAAAGATGAAAGGACTTTAGTTACGACACTAACCAAAAGAATGGCAGAAGAACTGACGAAATATTTAACTCGAATTTCCGTCCGTTGTCGTTACATTCATAGTGATGTAGACACTTTGGAGCGCGTTGAGATAATGCAAGATTTACGCAAAGGTGTTTTTGATGTTTTGGTAGGAGTTAATTTACTTAGAGAAGGTTTAGATTTACCAGAGGTGTCTCTAGTTGCTATATTAGATGCAGATAAAGAAGGATTTTTACGTTCTGCACGTTCATTAACGCAAACCGTTGGTAGAGCTGCAAGAAACTTAAATGGAAAAGCCATTATGTATGCTGACAAAATTACTAAAAGCATGCAAAAAACGATAGACGAAACAAATTACCGTCGAGAAAAACAAATTGCATATAATACAAAACATAAACTAGTACCAAAAGCACTAAACAAAAGTTTAGATAGTGCCTTAACAAAAAATTCTGTAAGTACATATAGAACGGAACTCGATGCACAAATAGCAGCCGAACCCGAAAGTGACTATTTAACAAAAGGAGAACTAGAAAAAAAAATAAGAGAACGACGCAAACTTATGGAACAGGCAGCAAAAGCTTTAGACTTCTTAGAAGCTGCTCGTTTTAGAGATGAAATCACTGCTTACCAAAGTAAGTTAGAAAAGTTAAAGGTTTAAAGTTAGAGAATACTATCGTATTTTTTCAAATGAAAGCTTACAGCTATCACTACTAATTATACTGTACCTTAAAAATATCGATTAAGAAATCTGGTGGTACAATTTTATTAGGAAAACTATCCATTAAATCGAGAACTCTATTTATAGATTCGTGACTTAATCCCATTCGTAAACCAAAGTTGTGAATCTTTACCAATTGTTTAGGAGCTACTTTATGATCTAGATTCATAAGTAATACTAATCTATGAAATTGAACAATACGCTCACTATGTGATTTTAAATGCACATAAGTTACAGGATGCTCAAAAAGATATTGAAAATCTTCTTTAGAAATATCTAATTGCTTAGCAATACTAAATAAGAAATTATATTCTATAGCTCTTATATTTTCATCTGTTTGAGCAAACGCAATCATCTCAGAAAGTAAGCTCAATTTTTCAGCACGATTTATCATGTTGGATAGGGGATTATTTATTACTGTAAAGTTACAGAGGTAGTTTATTTTATTGTCGTTGATATAATGTATCTTGTCGAAAAATTAAA
>TARA_R110002111_G_scaffold174239_1_pt1 | contig 20667 bp, 15 predicted proteins | sample TARA_R110002111 | Tara Oceans TARA_R110002111 (sample SAMEA4397363) | marine metagenome | biome: Polar Biome; feature: [ZZZ] marine water layer (ENVO:01000295); material: water (ENVO:00002006), including particulate matter (ENVO:01000060) such as... | depth 199 m | reverse complement strand
GGGGCCGAATGGCAACTCGGCAGGACAGAAAAAGGCTATGCGCTCAACATTTCCGGAGGCGCCCCTGTTTACGATTTGTCCGATGTCTATCGAAGGCTGAGCCGCAGTCGACTCTCGAATATTCTTGCCGACGACGGCGTCCTGTTTCTGGAAGTGAAGTGCCCTTGCTACGCAATGCCTTTCGAACTCGGTCCGGGGCAACTCGTCGTTGACATTCGGGATGGTGTCGCACCTGGCGGCTCATCTTTCGAGAACCTGTTCAGATATCAAGATGATACCCTAACCACTCTTGAACAAGCTGGTGCACCGACGGAGCATGGCGGGGCCCGCGACTCTGGTGCCGACGGAGTGCTAGATTGGGCAGGCGTTGTCGGGGTTGCATCAAGACTGTCTGAACCAGGCGTCCGCCTCCCTGTGCAAGATCTGGAAACCCAGATAGGTCAGAGCCGGATACGCGATGCTCTGTTGTGGCAATTCAGTAAAGGGGCGGCGCAGGGTGTTGTCGAAATGATTGCAGGCGGCGAAGTTGGCGATCAGCCGTTCGCTACGGGCATCTCTGACCAGGTTGCGATAGTGGACAGTGCAGGGCCCGGCTTGAATACTTCGGATAGCCGGTCGCAGCAGATGCTGGCCGATGGAAGCGCCTGTATAGATGATGAATCACTTGCGATTGCCACTTGGGCAAAGGCCGGATCTGTTGCAAGGAGTTTCGGACAGGTGCGGTCGGGTCTGCTAGGTGAGTTTGATCAGCCGATACCTGGTGCGATTTCGGACGCGGCACGCTATTTGTTGTATCTTGGCTTTGGCGCCGAAGTCAGACAAATGTTGAAAGCATTCGATGTCAAATCTCCTGAAAGGGAAATGTGGCAGTCAATGGCCCTTGTTCTCGACCTCGAGGCTGACCAGAGTGGAATATTTAGCGGAATGGAGGTCTGCAACACTGCTGCGGCCCTTTGGGCTGTTCTTGCGGATCCAGAAATCCGGATTGGCGAAAAGATCGAAATACCTGCTATTCTACGCTCATTTTCTGCGTTGCCCCTTCATCTCCGCAGACATCTTGGCCCCCGGTTGACCGATCGCTTTCTGGCTCGAGGTGATATTTTGTCAAGTCGCGCCATCAAAGATGCAATACTACGATCTTCAGCCGAGCCCGAGGCTTCCGTCAGGGTCCTTGCTGCCAAAGTGGAGTATGCGACAGGCAATATCGAAGAGAGCACAAAGGCTTTTGAAAATATTAGCAAAATGCCTGGGCCTGCCGGAATTGAGGCAACCATCGAGCTTGCGGGACTTCAGGCACAAAACGGTGGTGAGGTCTCCGCGAAGGTCACCACTGCGCTTGAAGGCTATTATCAGGAGGCGCGTGGTGGGGATGCCGATCTCGAATTGCGAAAAATTCTGGCTATGTCCTATGCAAGTCAGAACAGATTTGATGAAGCTTTCTCATTTCTGCCACGCAACATAGGTTCTTCTGAGGAAATTTGGATCAGGCTCGCCGAGTTCGGGAATGACAATGCCTTGATCGGAAATGCCATACTGCCTGACGGCTTCACAGCACCAGCACTCCCGGTGTCCACTGACCAGCGCATTGCCGAACGGCTGATAGATATTGGCTTTGCCGATGAAGCGCTCTCTTGGCTGAACGAAAATCGCCGAAATTCCCGCATCCCGAATGAAACGGACAGAATTTTACGCGCGAAAGCGGCATCCGCAACAGGAGACGATCGGGCAGCGCTGCGCCATCTGGCCGGATTGGCGACAGATAGTGCCGAATTGCAACGTGCCCGCGCATTGACAGCACTGGAGGATAACCGCGCTTCCGAAAGCTATGCCAAAATAGAAGCAATCACCGAATGGCAGCGCTCTGCACGACGAAGGCGGGCATGGAGAGAACTGACAAAACTCGGTCCTGACGGCAGCTGGGGTCCGGCGCTCAATTTGCTCGACGGTTATGGCGCTCCTCTTGCCAACCCTGAAGGCGCATTGCCAAATGCAGATGGTCCGATTGCCCGCAGCAGAATGGCGGTTGACGAAAGTGCCACATCCCGCAAGGTTCTGGAAACGCTTTTGCGCGAAACAAAAATAGAATTTGTGACCCAATAGGATTTCGATGCGTAGCCATCCGGCGTAGGCCGCAGATGGGGCAGTTCTCAGGTCGTGTCCTTGAAGGATTTGGGTTTACGGGACCGCGGGGCCCGTTTTTTCGCGAGTTGGTAAAACCGTTCGACGATCCTGTCGGTCCCGGCATCGATGGGATCGAGGTCCCCGTCCGACCTGCGGAGCATTTCGTCGTGTTCCTCGTGATCGGTAAGCGATGGGGTGGACGCCCCCCCGGCGGCATCGAATGTGCCAAGGTAGTGTGTGTTGAAGCACCGCTACGAGGAGAGTGTCCATGGAAGAAGTTAGCATCATCGGCCTGGATTTGGCCAAGAACGTATTTCAGGCGCATGGCGCCGGAGCGGACGGCTCGGTTGTATTCCGGCGCAAATTGTCGCGCGCGCAGTTGCTAAAGTTTATGGGTGAGCAGCCGGCTTGCGTGGTGGCGATGGAGGCTTGCGCCAGTGCGCACCACTGGGGTCGGGCGATCGCTGACCTTGGCCACGAGGTCCGGCTGATCCCACCGGCCTGCGTGAAACCGATCGTGAAGCGGCAGAAAAATCGACATGGTCGATGCCGAGGCGATCGCGGAGGCCGCTGCGGTCCCGGCCACCCCGCATCATGCCTCGGCGACCTCATGCCTTGGGCATTCCAAAAGACGTCAAGTTGAGATGCCGACGGGGTTCAGGCACCGATTACCCTCCATTCAACAGCTCTGGAGGATCATCCCAAACCGATCGCTGGCTCGAAACCTGCAAAATCAATGGATCCGGACCGGTGCAAGCGATGCATGGGAATATCTGTTTCCGCCGGACCGGTGCCGGAATTTGGCCCCATTCCTGGGATCATCTGAAGCCTGATGTGAAAAAAGGGGCGCAATATGCACCGTTTGCTGGTTTGGATTTCAAGGGCACCCTTCTGGGCATATTTTCTGGTTGCCGCAGCGCTGGGCTGGTTTGGCAATGAGCAACGCGTCGTACAGGGGCCGTACGCCACCACCGGTATATTCAGCCTTGCCGAAGCGGTACCACCGCGGGTCGCGCCCGCCGGGCGGATAGCCGTCCAGGGGACGCCGACACTTGTCGTGGCCGCCAACAAGGCGCCGATGCCGCCGGGTTGGAATTTCCTGCCGGCAGCGGGCTTTGCGCTTCTTGGATTGTTGCGCCTCCTTCTGGGCCGGTTCCGCCGACCGCAAGGCGCAACGCACGCGGAGCCCGAACCTGTAGCAATTGCCTCGGCGATGGATGCAGCGACAACGGCGGAACTGGCCGATGGAAGTCCGGATTTTATTCGCGCCATTTCGCAGCGACATCTGCAACGCGCGGAACAGACGAAAAAGGGGAGTGCGCAAAAATCTGCCACCGATGCAAGCTTGGACCGGGTCATGCGGAAACAGAAGTCGCCGAAGACAAAATCGTTCCGGATGTCTTTTGTTCTGGTACCGGGCTTGCTGATATCGGCGGTGTTGGCCTATTTTCCCGGACAAAAGGGCGGCGTGATCGGCGGGAAGGTACAGGTCTTTGCCGATGCTGTCGTCGGATACAGCGAGGATCTGTTGCCCCCGCGCGTTTTCGGAATTGGCGAAGAAGTGATGGCAAAACTTGCCGAAGTTCAGAAGTTCGCCGCAGAGAGGTTGCTTGATGTACCATTTCTGCAGTCGCCCGGGTTTCTGGCGATCAAGAACAACGCGACCCGGACGCTGATCTCGCTGGATCGTGCGGCCTGGAACGCCACCGGGCTGCCGCTGATCCTGTTGGCTGCCCTTCTTGCGCTGGGCTTGCTGGGGCTGCGAGTGTTGCTGAAACATCGTGAGCAGCAAATCTTTGCCGTCGGGCGCGAAGACCCCTTTGAGCGTCTACTGAAACGCCGCAGGACCGGCACCGCGGCCAGGACGTAAGCACCGGGCTTGAATTCCGCCGCCCAAGCGCGTATCTGGTCGCTCAAGAGCCCCATTCAGGACGATTGACACAATGGCAAAGACCAACCCCCTTCAGTTCATTCAGCAGGTGCGCAGCGAAGTTGCCAAGGTTGTCTGGCCGTCGCGCCGTGAAGTGATGCTGACCACCCTGATGGTTTTCATCATGGCCGCATTGACCGCGACGTTTTTTTCGCTGGTTGATCTGTCGATCCGCATGGGCCTCTCAGCGGTGATCAACAGTCTGGGCTGAAAGCTGCCGGATTTGACCTTACCCCCTTGAATTCACGGGGAAGGGGCTGTATCCGGAACCCCAATCAGATAGGAAAACGCGCGGCGATTCGGGTCGCGCGTTGTTTTTTGTCCGGAAGAAAAGCGGAAATTTCCGCGTGATTTCAAAGAATTATCGGGGGCAACCCTGGTGGCAAGATAGGTGGCGATCAGCATGGCGAAGCGGTGGTATTCGGTGAGTGTTCTCTCGAACTTCGAGAAGAAAATCGCCGAGCAGATCAGAACGTCTGTGCTGGAAGCCGGGCTCGAGGACGAGATCGAAGAAGTTCTGGTCCCGACCGAAGAGGTGCTTGAGGTGCGTCGCGGCAAGAAAGTAACGTCCGAGCGCCGCTTCATGCCGGGCTATGTGCTAGTGCGCATGGAAATGTCGAACAAGGGTTACCATCTGATCTCGTCGATCAACCGTGTCACCGGGTTTCTGGGCCCGCAGGGCAAGCCGATGCCGATGCGCGATGCCGAGGTCAACGCCATCCTCAATCGCGTCGAAGAGGGTGAGGCCGCGCCGCGCAACCTGATCCGTTTCGAGATCGGTGAGCAGGTCAATGTATCCGACGGGCCGTTCGAGGGCTTTTCCGGGATGGTCGAGGAAGTTGATGAAGATCACAGCCGCCTGAAGGTGACGGTATCGATTTTTGGCCGGGCAACCCCGGTCGAACTGGAATTCACGCAGGTCACCAAAGCGACCTGACGTGTGTCTCGTGGGAGGCAAGCGCCGCGGCGCGACCCGAACCACTAAACCATGCGCCCAGCGGGGCGCGGTGATATAAGGAGAGGCCGCATGGCCAAGAAGATTGTTGGGCAGTTGAAGCTGCAAGTCAAAGCGGGTCAAGCCAACCCTTCCCCGCCGGTCGGTCCGGCGCTGGGTCAGCGCGGCCTGAATATCATGGCTTTCGTGAAGGAATTCAACGCAAAGACCGCCGATATGGAGCCGGGCACCCCGACTCCGGTGATCATCACCTATTACCAGGACAAGTCGTTCAGCCTGGAAACCAAGACGGCTCCGGCTTCCTTCCTGCTGAAAAAAGCCGCTGGTCTGCCGCCTGTGGGCAAGCGCAACCGTGCGAAAGGCTCTGTCAAGCCTGGCCGCGAAACCGCTGGTTTCGTGACCGTTGCACAGGTTCGCCAGATCGCTGAAGCCAAGATGAAAGACCTGAACGCCAACAACGTCGAAGGCGCGATGCAGATCATCCTTGGTTCGGCCAAATCCTGCGGTATCGAGGTAAAGGGTTAAGTCATGGCAAAATTCGGAAAACGGACGCGCGCTGCGCGGGAAGCCTTTGCTGGCAAGGACATGATCGCGGTTGAGGCCGCTGTTGCCCTGATCAAGGCGAACTCCAAGGCCAAATTTGACGAAACCATCGAAATTGCGATGAACCTGGGCGTTGACCCGCGTCACGCCGACCAGATGGTTCGCGGTGTTGTCAGCCTGCCGAACGGAACCGGTAAAACGGTTCGCGTTGCGGTTTTTGCCCGTGGGGCCAAAGCCGACGAGGCAACCGCCGCCGGGGCAGACATCGTTGGCGCAGAGGACCTGATGGAAACCATCCAGTCCGGCAAGATTGAATTCGATCGGTGCATCGCAACCCCCGACATGATGCCGCTGGTTGGGCGTCTGGGTAAAATCCTTGGTCCGCGCAACTTGATGCCGAACCCGAAGGTCGGGACTGTGACGATGGACGTGAAGGCGGCTGTCGAGGCTGCCAAGGGCGGCGAAGTGCAGTTCAAGGTCGAAAAAGCCGGTGTCATCCATGCCGGTATCGGCAAAGTGTCGTTCGACGAGACCAAGCTGGCCGAAAACATCCGCGCTTTCGTCGGAGCTGTAACCCGTGCGCGCCCTGCCGGCGCGAAAGGCACCTATGTCAAGAAAGTCTCACTTTCTTCGACCATGGGTCCGGGCGTTGCACTGGATCTTGCTTCGGCTACCGGTAACTGAGCCCGGGGCGCGCAAGCGCTGGTTTGAAATTCGCCGGTCTTCGGGCCGGATGAATGGCGGGGCGGACCCGAAAACGGAACCGCCCTGTCCTGTCCAAGACGGTGGGAGAGCGCAAGCTCTTAATTTTCCTGCCTGAGATGGGGAACGAGACAAATTTCCGGGGATTTCCTCGGGTGATCTGGCCTCGGGACCACATCGCGGACCCGAACGCCCCGTCTTCGGAGGGGGCAAATATGAGCCGGAGGGAAACCTCCAAACTTGGAGTGAAACTGTGGATAGAGCACAAAAAGAGAAAGTGGTCGAGGAACTCGGCCAAATCTTTGAAAGCTCTGGCGTCGTTGTGGTAGCCCACTACGCCGGGATCACGGTTGCACAGATGCAGGACCTTCGGGGCGCGATGCGCGCCGCCGGTGGTTCGGTACGCGTTGCCAAGAACAAGCTCGCCAAGATCGCCCTTGAAGGGAAACCCGCTGAAAAGATGGGTGAACTTCTGACGGGCATGACTGTGATGGTCTATTCCGATGATCCTGTCGCTGGTGCGAAGGTCGCGGATGAGTACGCCAAGAAAAACGAAAAATTCGTTATTCTCGGTGGTGCTATGGCTGACACAATCCTGGACCCGGCCGGTGTCAAAGCCGTGGCTGCCATGCCGTCGCGTGAGGAGCTTATTGCTTCGATCGTTTCGTGCATCGGTGCGCCCGCCTCGAACATCGCCGGTGCCATTGGCGCGCCTGCTCAAAACATCGCCAGCATACTTTCCACGATCGAGGAAAAGGCTGCTGCCTGAGCAATCAACTGATCCCCGCGTCGTATATCACGACTGCGTTGGAACCCATCTTAACTGAACGGAACAGAAAAATGGCTGATCTGAAAAAACTCGCCGAAGAAATCGTGGGTCTGACCCTTCTTCAGGCACAAGAACTGAAAACCATCCTCAAGGATGAATACGGAATCGAGCCCGCTGCCGGCGGCGCCGTGATGATGGCTGGCCCTGCTGCAGGTGCCGCCGAGGTTGCTGAAGAGCAGACCGAGTTTGATGTTGTTCTCACCGACGCCGGTGCCAGCAAGATCAACGTCATCAAAGAAGTCCGCGCGATCACCGGTCTTGGCCTGAAAGAAGCCAAGGACCTGGTCGAAGCTGGCGGCAAAATCAAGGAAGGCGTCTCCAAAGCTGACGGCGAAGGCTTCAAAGCCAAGCTGGAAGCTGCTGGCGCCAAGGTTGAACTGAAGTAATTCAGCCGGGGGTCCGCGGACGCCCGATAACCCGATACAACGGCTGGGCGCGAAGTTTTTCGCGCCCGGCCAAACGCGTCTTCGGGCGCGTCTTGGCAGGAGTTTTCCGCAAAACTCCTTCCAAGGCGTGTTTTCTGGTTCGGGAGCCTTCCGGTGGGACGGAGGGCATGAATGGAACCCAAAACCCCTTATCGCCAAGCGGCGCGTGCCCGTAGCCCGACGGGCAGGTGCCGGCGAAACGATGAAAGGTGACTATGAGCATGGCTCAGAGCTACGTAGGTCAAAAGCGAATCCGCCGTTACTTCGGCAAAATCCGTGAAGTTCTTGAGATGCCGAACCTTATCGAGGTTCAGAAGTCGTCTTATGATTTGTTCCTGAAGTCGGGCGATGGCCCGAAGCCAACCGATGGGGATGGTATTCAGGGGGTGTTCCAGTCGGTGTTTCCGATCAAGGATTTCAACGAAACCGCCGTGCTGGAATTCGTGAAATACGAATTGGAAAAGCCCAAATACGACGTGGATGAGTGTCAGTCGCGTGACATGACCTATGCCGCGCCGCTGAAGGTGACGCTGCGCCTGATCGTGTTTGATGTCGATGAGGATACCGGCGCGCGTTCGGTCAAGGACATCAAGGAACAGGATGTGTTCATGGGCGACATGCCCCTGATGACCTCGAACGGGACGTTCATCGTGAACGGCACCGAGCGGGTGATCGTCAGCCAGATGCACCGCTCGCCCGGTGTGTTCTTTGACCACGACAAGGGCAAAACCCATTCCTCGGGCAAACTGCTGTTCGCCTGCCGCATCATCCCCTATCGCGGCTCGTGGCTGGACTTTGAATTTGACGCCAAGGACGTTGTCTTCGCGCGCATCGACCGTCGCCGCAAATTGCCGGTGACGACCCTGCTCTATGCCCTCGGCATGGATCAGGAAGGGATCATGGACGCCTATTACAACACCGTTCAGTACAGCTATCTGAAGAACAAGGGCTGGGTCACCAGGTTCTTCCCGGATCGTGTTCGCGGCACCCGCCCGACATTCGATCTGATCGACGCTGCAACCGGCGAAGTGCTGTGCAAGGCCGGCGACAAGATGACGCCGCGGATGGTCAAGAAGATCATCGACGAAGGCAAGGTAAGCGAGTTGCTGATGCCCTTCGATCAGATCCTGGGCATGTATGTCGCGAAAGACATCATCAACGAAGAAACCGGCGAGATCTGGGCAGAAGCCGGCGACGAATTGACGATGGAATACGACAAGGACGGCGAAGTGAAGGGCGGCAGCCTGAAGGTTCTGCTCGACCAGGGCATCACCGAATTGCCGATCCTCGACATCGACAACGTCAATGTCGGCCCCTACATCCGCAACACCATGGCGGTTGACAAGAACATGGGCCGCGATACCGCGCTGATGGATATCTACCGCGTCATGCGTCCGGGTGAGCCGCCAACCGTCGAGGCCGCAAGCCAGATGTTCGACACGCTGTTCTTTGATTCCGAGCGTTATGATCTGTCGGCTGTTGGCCGCGTCAAGATGAACATGCGCCTTGACCTCGGCCGCCCTGACACCCAGCGCACGCTGGACCGTGGCGACATTGTCGCCTGCATCAAGGCGCTGGTCGAATTGCGCGACGGCAAGGGCGAAATCGACGACATCGATCACCTCGGCAACCGCCGGGTGCGTTCGGTCGGTGAGTTGATGGAAAACCAGTACCGTGTCGGCCTGCTGCGGATGGAGCGGGCGATCAAGGAACGCATGTCGAGCGTCGAGATCGACACGATCATGCCGCAAGACCTGATCAACGCCAAACCGGCTGCGGCGGCTGTGCGTGAATTCTTTGGCTCTTCGCAGCTGTCGCAGTTCATGGACCAGACCAACCCGCTGTCGGAAGTGACGCACAAGCGCCGTCTTTCGGCTCTGGGGCCGGGCGGTCTGACCCGCGAACGCGCCGGCTTTGAGGTGCGCGACGTTCACCCGACCCACTATGGCCGGATGTGCCCGATCGAAACACCGGAAGGTCAGAACATCGGTCTGATCAACAGCCTCGCCACCTTTGCGCGTGTCAACAAATACGGCTTTATCGAAACCCCCTACCGCAAGGTGATCGACGGTAAGGTGACCGACGAAGTGGTCTACATGTCCGCGACCGAGGAAATGCGCCACACCGTGGCACAGGCCAACGCCGAGCTGGACGAAGAAGGCCGCTTTGTGAACGACCTGGTTTCCACCCGCAAGGCTGGCGATTTCATGCTGAACCCGTCCGACGCGGTGGACCTGATCGACGTGTCGCCGAAGCAGTTGGTTTCGGTCGCCGCATCGCTGATCCCGTTCCTTGAGAACGACGACGCCAACCGCGCCCTGATGGGGTCGAACATGATGCGTCAGGCCGTGCCGCTGGTGCGTTCCGACGCTCCGCTGGTCGGAACCGGAATCGAAGGCATCGTTGCCCGCGACTCGGGTGCTGCCATCATGGCCCGCCGTGCGGGTGTGATCGACCAGGTTGACGCCAGCCGGATCGTGGTGCGCGCCACCGAGATGCTGGACCCGGGAGAACCCGGCGTCGACATCTACCGCCTGCGCAAGTTCAAGCGGTCGAACCAGTCTTCGTGCATCAACCAGCGTCCGCTGGTGAAGGTCGGCGATACGGTTGTGCGTGGTGAGGTTGTGGCCGATGGCCCCTGCACCGACATGGGTGAACTGGCGGTCGGCCGCAACATCATCGTCGCGTTCATGCCGTGGAACGGCTACAACTACGAAGACAGTATCCTGATTTCGGAACGCATTCTGCGCGACGACGTCTATACTTCGATCCACATCGACGATTACGAAGTGGCGGCCCGCGACACGAAACTCGGGCCGGAAGAGATTACCCGCGACATTCCGAACGTCGGCGAGGAAGCCCTGCGCAACCTCGACGAAGCCGGTATCGTCTATATCGGCGCCGAAGTGGCGCCGGGCGACATTCTGGTGGGCAAGATCACGCCCAAGGGCGAAAGCCCGATGACACCGGAAGAAAAGCTGCTGCGCGCCATCTTCGGCGAAAAGGCATCTGATGTCCGCGACACCTCGCTGCGTCTGCCGCCAGGTGCGTTCGGCACGATCGTTGAAGTGCGTGTGTTCAACCGCCACGGTGTGGATAAGGATGAGCGCGCGCTCCAGATCGAGCGTGAAGAGGTCGAGCGCCTTGCACGCGACCGCGATGACGAGCTGACCATTCTGGAGCGCAACATCTATTCGCGCCTGAAGACGCTGATGATGGGCAAGACCGCCGTGAAGGGCCCGAAAGGCGTCCGCCCCGGTTCGACCATTGACGATGATCTGCTGGGCACGCTCAGCCGGGGTCAGTGGTGGCAGCTTGCACTGGGCGAAGAGGCCGAGGCCAAAGAGGTCGAAGCCCTGCACGATCAGTTCGAAAGCCAGAAACGCGCGCTGGATCACCGCTTCGATGACAAGGTCGAAAAGGTCCGTCGCGGCGACGATCTGCCTCCGGGCGTGATGAAGATGGTCAAGGTGTTCGTCGCGGTGAAGCGCAAGCTGCAACCGGGCGACAAGATGGCCGGTCGTCACGGCAACAAGGGCGTGGTTTCCAAAGTGGTTCCGATGGAGGATATGCCTTTCCTCGCCGACGGTACCACGGTGGACGTCTGCCTGAACCCGCTCGGCGTGCCGTCGCGGATGAACGTCGGTCAGATCCTGGAAACCCACATGGGGTGGGCTGCTCGCGGCTTCGGGATGAAGATCGACGAGGCGCTGCGCGAGTATCGCCGCGCCGGGGATATGACGCCGGTGCACGACGCCTTGCGGCTGGCTTATGGTGACGAAGACTATGAGGCGGCGTTCGTCGGGCGGGATGACGATACCGTCCTCGAACTGGCGGGCAACGTGACCAATGGTGTTCCGATCGCAACGCCGGTTTTCGACGGTGCGAAAGAAGCGGACATCAACGATGCGCTGAAGCGGGCCGGGTTCGACCAGTCTGGCCAGTCCATCGTGTTTGACGGCCGCTCGGGTGAACAATTTGCCCGCCCCGTTACCGTTGGCGTCAAATACCTGCTGAAGCTGCATCACCTTGTGGATGACAAGCTGCACGCCCGCTCTACCGGCCCGTACTCGCTTGTCACGCAGCAGCCGCTGGGTGGTAAGGCGCAGTTCGGTGGCCAGCGTCTCGGGGAAATGGAGGTCTGGGCTCTGGAAGCTTACGGTGCCGCCTATACCCTGCAAGAGATGCTGACCGTGAAGTCGGATGACGTGGCAGGCCGGACCAAAATGTACGAAAGCATCGTGAAGGGCGAAGATAGCTTCGAGGCAGGTGTGCCGGAAAGCTTCAACGTTCTGGTGAAGGAAGTGCGTGGCCTTGGCCTGAATATGGAACTCCTGGATGCGGAGGAGGAATGAGGCACCAAAAATCTTCGAAGATTTTTGCAAATTTCCTGTCAGGAAATTTAGCCCCGTCTCTGACCGCAACCGACCTTCTAAGGATTAGGACATGAACCAGGAACTCTCGACCAACCCGTTCAACCCGGTTGCTCCGGTCAAAACTTTTGATGAAATCAAGATCTCTCTGGCTTCGCCAGAGCGGATCCTGAGCTGGTCATATGGTGAGATCAAGAAGCCGGAAACCATCAACTACCGTACGTTCAAGCCAGAACGTGACGGTCTGTTCTGTGCGCGCATCTTTGGCCCGATCAAAGACTATGAATGTCTTTGCGGCAAATACAAGCGCATGAAATATCGCGGCGTGGTCTGCGAAAAATGTGGTGTGGAAGTCACGCTGCAAAAGGTCCGCCGCGAGCGTATGGGCCATATCGAACTGGCAGCACCGGTTGCGCATATCTGGTTTCTCAAGTCGTTGCCGTCGCGTATCGGCCTGATGCTGGACACCACGCTGCGCGATCTTGAGCGTATTCTCTACTTCGAAAACTATGTGGTGATCGAGCCGGGTCTGACCGACCTGAACTACGGCCAGTTGATGAGCGAAGAAGAGTATCTCGACGCCCAGGATCTTTACGGTGCTGACGCCTTTACGGCCAACATCGGTGCCGAAGCCATCCGCGAAATGCTGGCGGCGATCGACCTTGATGCGACCGCAGAGCAACTGCGCGAAGAGCTGAAGGAAGCCACGGGAGAGTTGAAGCCGAAGAAGATCATCAAGCGCCTGAAGATCGTCGAAAGCTTTCTCGAATCCGGCAACCGCCCGGAGTGGATGATCCTGACGGTTCTGCCGGTGATTCCGCCGGAACTGCGCCCGCTGGTGCCGCTGGACGGGGGCCGCTTTGCGACCTCTGACCTCAACGACCTTTACCGTCGCGTCATCAACCGCAACAACCGTCTGAAGCGGCTGATCGAGCTGCGCGCGCCTGACATCATCGTGCGCAACGAAAAGCGCATGCTTCAGGAAGCTGTGGACGCGTTGTTTGACAACGGCCGTCGCGGCCGCGTCATCACGGGCACCAACAAGCGCCCGCTGAAATCGCTGTCGGACATGCTGAAGGGCAAACAGGGCCGCTTCCGTCAGAACCTTCTTGGCAAGCGCGTCGACTTTTCGGGCCGTTCGGTTATCGTGACCGGCCCGGAGTTGAAGCTGCATCAGTGCGGCTTGCCCAAGAAGATGGCGCTGGAGTTGTTCAAGCCGTTCATCTATTCGCGGCTGGAGGCCAAGGGCCTGTCCAGCACCGTGAAACAGGCGAAAAAGCTGGTTGAAAAGGAACGCCCTGAGGTCTGGGACATCCTGGACGAGGTTATCCGCGAGCACCCGGTTCTGTTGAACCGAGCGCCGACGCTGCACCGTCTGGGCATCCAGGCGTTCGAGCCGATGCTGATCGAGGGCAAGGCCATTCAGTTGCACCCGCTGGTCTGCTCGGCCTTCAACGCCGACTTTGACGGCGATCAGATGGCCGTTCACGTGCCACTTTCACTGGAAGCCCAGTTGGAAGCCCGCGTGCTGATGATGTCGACCAACAACGTGTTGTCGCCCGCCAACGGCGCCCCGATCATCGTGCCATCACAGGACATGATTCTGGGCCTGTATTACACGACGATGCAACGCAAGGGCATGGTTGGCGAGGGCATGGCCTTTGCCGACGTGACCGAGGTTGAGCATGCTTTGGCCGCCGGTGCCGTGCATTTGCACAGCACGATCAAGGCGCGGATCAAGCAGATCGACGACGAAGGCAATGAAGTCTGGAAGCGGTATGAAACCACCCCCGGCCGTTTGCGCCTGGGCAACATGCTGCCGCTGAACGCCAAGGCTCCGTTTGACCTGGTGAACCGTCTGCTGCGCAAAAAGGACGTCCAGAACGTCATCGATACCGTCTACCGCTACTGCGGCCAGAAGGAATCGGTGATCTTCTGTGACCAGATCATGGGCCTCGGCTTTCGCGAAGCGTTCAAGGCCGGTATTTCGTTCGGCAAGGACGACATGCTGATCCCCAACACCAAGTGGACGATTGTCAACGCCGTCCGCGATCAGGTGAAGGACTTTGAACAGCAGTACATGGACGGCCTGATCACCCAGGGCGAAAAGTACAACAAAGTCATCGACGCCTGGTCGAAGTGCAACGACAAGGTGACCGAAGCCATGATGACGACGATTTCGGCGGTGAAAACCGACGCGAACGGCGCCGAGATGGAACCGAACTCGGTTTACATGATGTCGCACTCCGGTGCGCGTGGCTCTGTGACCCAGATGAAGCAGTTGGGTGGTATGCGCGGCCTTATGGCCAAGCCGAACGGCGAGATCATCGAGACGCCGATCATCTCGAACTTCAAGGAAGGCCTGACCGTGTTGGAGTACTTCAACTCCACCCACGGTGCCCGCAAGGGTCTGGCCGATACCGCACTGAAGACGGCGAACTCGGGCTACCTGACCCGCCGTCTGGTGGACGTGGCGCAGGACTGCATCGTGCGCTCGCATGATTGCGGCACGGAAAACAGCATCACCGCTTCGGCGGCCGTAAATGATGGCGAGGTTGTCTCCTCGCTGGCGGAACGGGTGCTGGGGCGTGTCGCGGCCGAGGATATCCTTGTGCCGGGTCAGGATGAGGTGATCGTGGCGCGCGGCGAGTTGATCGACGAACGCAAAGCCGACCTGGTTGATCAGGCTGGCGTTGCCTCGGCACGTATACGCAGCCCGCTGACCTGTGAGGCCGAAGAGGGCGTTTGCGCGCTTTGCTACGGTCGTGACCTTGCCCGTGGTACTTTGGTGAACCAGGGCGAAGCGGTCGGGATCATTGCGGCGCAGTCGATCGGCGAGCCGGGCACACAGCTGACGATGCGGACGTTCCACATCGGCGGCGTGGCGCAAGGTGGTCAGCAGTCGTTCCTGGAAGCCAGCCAGGAAGGCAGGATCGAGTTCCGTAATGCCGCCTTGCTGGAAAACGCCAATGGCGAGTTTGTCGTCATGGGCCGTTCCATGCAGATTGCGATCATCGACGAGGCCGGCCAGGAACGCGCCGCGCACAAGATCACCTATGGTGCGAAGGTTCACGTCAAAGACGGGGCTACGGTAAAACGCGGTGCCAAGCTGTTCGAATGGGACCCCTACACCCTGCCGATCATCGCGGAAAAAGCCGGTGTCGCGCGCTTTGTCGACCTGATCTCGGGCATTTCGGTGCGCGAAGATACCGACGAGGCCACCGGCATGACGCAGCGGATCGTGTCTGACTGGCGGTCGGCGCCCAAAGGCAATGACCTGAAACCCGAAGTCATCATCATGGACGCCGAAACCGGAGAGCCGGTTCGCAATGAACATGGCAACCCGATTTCCTATCCGATGTCGGTTGACGCGATTCTGTCGGTCGAAGACGGGCAGGAGATCAAGGCCGGCGACGTTGTGGCGCGTATTCCGCGCGAAGGTGCCAAGACCAAGGACATCACCGGGGGTCTTCCCCGCGTGGCGGAATTGTTCGAGGCCCGTCGTCCGAAAGACAACGCGATCATCGCCGAATCCGATGGCTATGTGCGCTTTGGCAAGGACTACAAGAACAAACGCCGCATCACTCTGGAACCGTTGGACGATACGCTGACCCCGCTGGAATACATGGTGCCGAAGGGCAAGCATATTCCGGTTCAGGAAGGTGATTTTGTCCAGAAGGGCGATTACATCATGGACGGCAACCCGGCGCCGCATGATATCTTGCGGATCCTGGGGGTCGAGGCGCTTGCCAACTATATGATCGACGAAGTGCAGGACGTGTATCGCTTGCAGGGCGTCAAGATCAACGACAAGCACATCGAAGTGATTGTTCGGCAGATGTTGCAGAAGTTCGAAGTGCTCGACAGCGGGGAAACCACGCTGCTGAAGGGCGAGAACGTCGACAAGACCGAGCTGGACGAAGCGAATGCCAAGGCCCACAAACTGGGAATGCGCCCTGCCACGGCAGAGCCGATCCTTCTCGGGATCACCAAGGCGTCGTTGCAGACCCGCAGCTTCATCTCTGCCGCGTCCTTCCAGGAAACCACGCGTGTGCTGACCGAAGCATCGGTCCAGGGCAAGCGCGACAAACTGGTCGGCCTGAAAGAGAACGTCATCGTCGGCCGTCTGATCCCGGCAGGGACGGGCGGTGCGACAAGCCGCGTCAAGCGTATCGCGGCCGAGCGTGACCAGAAGGTTGTCGACGCGCGTCGGGAACAGGCCGAAGAGGCTGTGTCTCTGGCCGCACCCGAGGCCATGATGTCGGACCCGATGGAAAGCCGTGATTGACCTGTCGCGCCTGAGATGAATGTCAAAAATGGCCCCCCGCAGGAAATTGCGGGGGGCCATTTTCGTATTTGCTGCATCGGCCGCGCATTTTCGGCAAGTCGAACAGGACCTGTCGAGGGGGCTTGACCTTGTGCGGGCAACGCGGGAATGAGGCAGGGGCAATATCAGGGAGGAGACAGCGCGCGTGGCACTTTCAGACAATACGCGTGGCGTGCTTTTCATGAACGTCGCGATGGCGAGTTTCACGCTGAATGACACTTTCATGAAGGCCGCAACAGCGGATCTGCCGCTGTCCGAAGCAATCGCGTTCAGGGGGGGCGTGACCGTTGTGTTGCTGCTGCTTCTGGCAAAAGCGATGGGAATCCGGCACTGGCTGCCCGAAGCGGTTGACCGGCGCCCCTTGTTGCTGCGCACGGTGGGAGAGCTTGGCGCAACGGCCGCATTTCTGATTGCGCTGATGCATATGCCGCTGGCCAATCTGTCGGCAATCATGCAGGCGCTGCCCTTGGCCATGACACTGACAGCGGCGGTGGCGCTGCGCGAAAAGGTCGGCTGGCGGCGACTGACGGCGATTGTCGTGGGTTTTTTCGGTGTACTGCTGATCGTGCGGCCGGGAACCGACGGGTTCAACGCCTGGTCGGTACTGGGGCTTGTTGCCGTTTGCTTCGTCGTGCTGCGGGATCTGTCAACGCGGGGGTTCTCGCACGGGTTGCCCTCGGTTGTGATTGCCTTCTATGCGGCCTTGGCTGTGGCGCTGATGGGGTTTGCCGGGCTGGCGCTGGAAGACTGGCGGGCGGTTCCCGTCGCGACGGGCCTGATGCTGGCGGCCTCTGCCGTGATGCTGATCCTCGGGTTGCTGTTCATTGTGATGGCAACACGACAAGGCGATGTCGCCCTGATCGCGCCGTTCCGCTACAGCGCGCTGCTCTGGGCGATTTTGTTGGGATGGTTGGCTTTCGGCGATCTTCCGGGCCTCTGGACCACCCTTGGGGCGACGATCATCGTCGCGACGGGGCTGTTCACCTACCTGCGGGAATACCAATTGGCGCGCCGACCTTGAGGAGTGCCTGCGGCACGCGCCGGTCCTCGCGTTCTTGCCTCCGGCAACACGCTCGGGCGGGCCCGCTGGCTGGCCGCGCGCGCCATTTTTGCCGCTGTCTTTCTGAGAGCGGTGCGGGGCGAGGCGGGCCGGCCAGATTGCCACAGGTCGGAAGGCGCCGTGTTGACAACGACGGCGACTCCCCCTATACGCCGCTCACCTGACGTGTGCGCGAGCATTGCCGAGGGTCTCAAAGACTGAAGTGGTCACGATCCGGGCCGAAATGCCCCGATCCTCTGGAATTCCACCGTATCGCTCCCTGAATTGGGCGGCGTATGCGGTTTTGGTGTTTTGTGAAGGCACAAGATGCCGTCGAGAAGCAGTGTGCCGGACTTCGAACCGGTGCGAGTATTGACAGTTGCAACACGAGGAACGTGAATGCCAACGATCCAACAGCTTATCCGCAAACCGCGGGAGCCGCGCGTAAAGCGCTCCAAGTCGCAGCACTTGGAATCCTGCCCGCAAAAGCGTGGCGTATGTACCCGCGTCTATACAACGACGCCGAAGAAGCCGAACTCGGCTATGCGGAAAGTCGCAAAAGTGCGCCTTACCAACAGCTTCGAGGTCATCTGCTATATTCCGGGTGAAAAGCACAACCTTCAGGAACACTCTGTCGTCCTGATCCGCGGCGGTCGTATCAAAGACCTTCCGGGTGTCCGTTACCACATTTTGCGTGGTGTTCTGGATACCCAGGGCGTCAAGGATCGTCGTCAGCGTCGTTCGAAATACGGCGCGAAGCGTCCGAAGTGAGGAATTGAGATATGTCACGTCGTCACGCCGCTGAAAAACGCGAGATTCTGCCTGACGCCAAGTATGGCGACAAGGTTCTGACAAAATTCATGAACAACCTGATGATCGACGGCAAGAAATCTGTCGCCGAATCCATCGTCTACAATGCGCTGACCCGCGTTGAAGAGCGCCTGAAGCGCGCCCCGATCGAGTGCTTCCACGAAGCCCTCGAAAACGTGAAGCCTTCGCTGGAAGTGCGCTCGCGTCGTGTCGGTGGTGCGACCTATCAGGTTCCGGTTGAGGTGCGCACCGAGCGCCGCGAAGCGCTGGCGATCCGCTGGCTGATCATCGCCGCCCGCAAGCGCAACGAAAACACCATGGAAGAGCGCCTGGCTGCCGAACTTTCGGATGCCGTCAACAACCGTGGTACTGCCGTTAAGAAACGGGAAGATACCCATAAAATGGCCGACGCGAACAAAGCGTTCAGCCATTACCGCTGGTAAGGGGGCGTCATGGCACGCGATTACGAACTTCGGCGTTACCGCAACATCGGGATCATGGCGCATATCGACGCGGGTAAAACCACGACGACCGAGCGGATTCTGTATTACACCGGCAAGTCGCACAAAATTGGCGAAGTGCATGATGGTGCCGCCACGATGGACTGGATGGAGCAGGAGCAGGAGCGTGGCATCACGATCACTTCCGCTGCGACCACGACATTCTGGCAGCGTCAGGAAGACCCGACCACCGAAGGCACTTCGGATACCAAGTACCGTTTCAACATCATCGACACCCCCGGCCACGTTGACTTCACCATCGAGGTCGAGCGTTCGCTGGCTGTGCTTGACGGTGCGATCTGTCTGCTCGACGCCAACGCCGGTGTTGAGCCTCAGACTGAAACTGTCTGGCGCCAGGCTGACCGCTACAAGGTTCCGCGCATCGTCTTCGTCAACAAGATGGACAAGATCGGCGCAGACTTCTTCAACTGTGTGAAGATGATCAAATCCCGCACGGGCGCGACCCCGCTGCCGATCGCTCTGCCGATCGGTGCCGAAGACAAGCTGGAAGGCATCATCGACCTCGTGAAGATGGAAGAATGGGTCTGGGAAGGCGAAGATCTGGGCGCTGCCTGGGTTCGCAAGCCGATCCGTGCCGATCTGGCCGAGATTGCCGCCGAATGGCGTCACAACCTGCTTGAGATCGTGGTCGAGCAGGACGATGAAGCGATGGAAGCCTATCTGGAGGGCAATGAACCCGACGAGGCAACCCTGCGCCGCCTGATCCGCAAGGGGACGCTCGCACTGGACTTCGTTCCGGTAACCGCGGGTTCGGCGTTCAAGAACAAAGGCGTTCAGCCGCTTCTGAACTCGGTCATCGACTTCCTTCCCTCGCCGCTCGACGTGCCCGCCTACATGGGTTTCAAAGCCGGTGACGAGACGGAAACCCGTGATCAGCCGCGTTCGGCAGATGACAGTCAGCCCTTCTCGGCGCTGGCGTTCAAGATCATGAACGACCCCTTCGTTGGTTCTCTGACCTTCACGCGGATCTATTCCGGCGTGCTGAAAAAGGGCGACCAGATGGTCAATACGACCAAGGGCCGCAAAGAGCGCGTTGGCCGTATGATGATGATGCACGCCATCAACCGCGAAGAGATTGACGAAGCCTATGCAGGCGACATCATCGCTTTGGCCGGTCTGAAAGAAACCACGACCGGTGATACCCTGTCCGACCCGAACAATCAGGTCGTTCTGGAAACCATGACCTTCCCCGAGCCGGTAATCGAGATCGCCATCGAGCCGAAGACCAAGGCTGACCAGGAAAAAATGGGCATCGCGCTGGCACGTCTGGCTGCCGAAGACCCGTCCTTCCGCGTGGAAACTGACTTTGAATCCGGTCAGACCATCATGAAGGGCATGGGCGAACTTCACCTCGATATTCTTGTCGACCGCATGAAGCGCGAATTCAAGGTCGAGGCGAATATCGGTGCGCCGCAGGTAGCTTACCGTGAAACCGTTTCTCGTGAAGCTGAGATCGACTACACGCACAAGAAACAGTCCGGTGGTACCGGTCAGTTCGCGCGTATCAAGATGATCATCATGCCGACAGAGCCGGGCGAAGGCTACTCGTTTGAGTCCAAGATCGTCGGGGGGTCGATTCCGAAAGAATACATTCCTGGCGTTGAAAAAGGCATCAAGTCGGTGATGGATTCAGGCCCGCTGGCCGGTTTCCCGGTTATCGACTTCAAGGTCACCCTGATCGACGGCGCTTTCCACGATGTCGACTCTTCGGTTCTGGCTTTTGAAATCGCGGCACGTGCCGGGATGCGCGAAGGTCTGAAAAAAGCGGGTGCCAAGCTGCTCGAGCCGGTCATGAAAGTCGAAGTTGTCACCCCGGAAGAATACACCGGCGGCATCATCGGCGACCTGACCTCGCGTCGGGGCATGGTTCAGGGTCAGGACAGCCGTGGCAACGCGAATGTCATCACGGCAATGGTTCCGCTGGCGAACATGTTCGGCTACATCAACAACTTGCGGTCAATGTCTTCGGGTCGTGCAAACTTCTCGATGACATTTGACCATTATGATGCCGTTCCGCAGGCCATCTCGGAAGAGATCCAGAAGAAATACGCTTAATCGGTGTGGCGGGGATAACCCCGCCCTACCAACCTCG